>Ga0123352_10004190_pt1 | contig 21170 bp, 14 predicted proteins | sample TergutLab28metaG_FD_89700 | JGI IMG/M metagenome (GOLD analysis project Ga0123352, IMG submission 89700) | Labiotermes labralis P1 segment gut microbial communities from Petit-Saut dam, French Guiana - Lab288 P1 | ecosystem: Host-associated > Arthropoda: Insects > Digestive system > Gut ...
ACCATACTTTCGGATGAAAACCTGATGATGGCCACATTAGGCCGAAACATGTAGTTTACTTCATCCTTTATTAAACATCTTTTTTAGATACTGTTGTGTTATTGACTGATACCCACACCTATTGTTTATATAAACACAACGGGGATGGCTCATTTTAGAATTGCACCTATTACCTCCTGAACATGTTAAATTGTGCAAGAACTGCACACAAACATAAAGCAACACACTAGTGACACACAGTATATGTGTTTACTCTCTCTTCTTTACAAGTGTTACCGAAACAGCATGTCACATCCCATACATACTCATGTACAATATAATTATTTAGTAACACTTTAACATACAAGAGACAATGGAAAATCAATTCGTTATTTGTACCTTGCAAGAAAAATTCACTATATTCCCTTCTAAACTGGGCCCCTATTCCATTAATATAAAATTACAACTCATATTTCAGCTAATCAAATTTAATTATGCCAAATGTACAACCTTTCCCCTTCTACTGACTAGGAGACGGATAAAGAGCAAGCACTTCTTCACCTTCATAAAAAATTATATGCCTGTGATTCATTTTAAATTTCCCTTACACATGTCCATTACTATTTCATATTAAAAGGCAACATTTAATAGTAACAATAGGACCTAAATACCACAAAATACTCATAAAACATATGTATTTAAATACACTTTCCTAATGATACATCTTAAAATATTATCACCACCAAGAACCAACAATACAAAATATGTGGCTGAGGAAAAGCAGATTGGTCCAACTAATCACTGTACACTTTAGGAGCATATTCAAGAAATTACATGTATCTATGACAATTTTGAAAATTATGAATCTTTGGCTTGAGGAGGAACCACTGTTAATGCAAAAATCTGCAGCATCTTTGTCTTAGCAGCACACAAAATTAAAATTTAAGAACAATTATGACATTTAAAACTCATCATCACTGATCTCAGAAAATGGAAAAAAGCATATATGATATCAAGATCATACTGTGCTCAAACTGACCACTGCCACTTACTTCATGAAATTTGTTTGGTATGTAAGACTGGTCACAGACAATAAATTTTGCTTTAATCCCGAGCATTGGTACAAATTGTATATTAGTTACAACACTGAAAACACTGCAAGATTACTAATTCTGACTGGTCACATAGGTTGAAAAGGTGGTGGTACTTAGAAGGCTGTGTCAGTAATGCACATGGCAGAGAGTGGTAAGGCTAATCACACACATACAGATGGATATTAAAAATCTCAATGACTCTACAGCGTGCAGGGACGACGACTATTTATGTTCTAAGCTTGAATAAAAATTAACATTTTATACAATTCTGAGGGCATCAAGGTCTTAAAGTTTAACTGTTGGTTCTCTATAACAATGTATGGTAATATTACAAAAATGTGAATAGTATGAAATAATCCAGTGGCCTTCATGTCCACACATTTACAAACTTTGGCTGCAATTTATCAGCGATTTTATGCTACTCACATAAGCTTTGTAAGATGTTCTGTAGTCAGCCTTAATGTTGCGTATAAACAGCAGTGGTGTCTCCCCTCAAGGAACGCCTATAATCAATCTCACTACTTAAATAACAGAATTGAAATGAACTGTCTCCTTTAAGCCATGTTCACATTTTCAGACAAAACAAGTTAAAAACTATGTCTCCTTTAAGCCATGTTCACATTTTTAGACAAAACAAGTTAAAAACTAAATATGCTTGGGTTAATAATAACAAGCAGATTAGATTATGAGATTCGCCAAATAAGGTAACATCCAATGTCCACAAAGAACTAAATGGAATGATACGCTGCGCCTGTGTCAACAGCACATCACATGAAATTACTGACAGAAACAGGGGCAGTGTCTCCACATAAAAGCCAATTACTTTCCCACTGAAACAGAATTAGTAATTCCTATAATACCACACCTGATGACATAATAGCAGTGAATATTACAGCATTCATCCAGCCACTCACTCATTCATTCATTCATTCATTCTCACAGCAATGGAGCCTTACACACTTCATGGACAGTTCCTTTTTTCAAATTGATATGTTTCTCATATACAAACATGTATGTTACAGATCTGAATACAAACAATAATTTTTCATTTCACAGATTTTTCTAAGCTTCTTTTTCAAGTTCTGAGAATGTGGATATTGGATTAAAGACTCTCTGCTAAATACTGTTACACCGTATGTAGAAAACTAGACACTTACACCTTAAAATTGGCACAGAAAACATTCCCTACATATTTACCATAATATATGCATGTATAAATCTGTAGAAATTCATTGGATCAGTAGAGCCAAAATCCATATATTCTTCAACGTAAAACTGGCATTCACAAACATTCTGTTAACACACACAGTCGACTTCAGTTCAAAGACATGGACACAAAATACGAGGCCATGACACAATTAACCTAGCAATGGAACACAGAGAGAGACAAACCACATATTCATTCTGATCTACACAACACATATCATGTGATATTAATTCACCTTGACAGGGTTTTATGCTAAGTGTTTTCTTTGAACTCTGTAATAATTAAATCAGCCATAATGTACTTGCCAGGGGTGTCCAAACACACAGCCAACATATCCAGCATTGTACTCATTAACCTTAGGCCAATCATATCTTTAAGATTATGCACCTGCATACATCACTAAAACAATGAAATTCCATACACTGTGGAAAATTTTGAGTCAGTTTGTGTCTAAATCAACACTCATTTGAAATGACTATCACAACTGCAAAGACTGAATGAAAAAGGTTCCACTGTTTGAAATATATGAATATATATGTGTATATATATATATATATATATATATATATGTGTGTGTGTGTGTATAGACACATAATTAACTTTGCTGATAATCTGCACTATTGGTTTGGGTAAGGTCTATGTCAATGGCAACTTCCTGAATCACAGTTTCACAAGATGGTATACATACCAGACCACATGTTCACTGTTCAGTTGGTCCAGTTCTTTGTGATTTTCACAAACACCTCACATCCTGACATATCTCCCAGTGAGAGATTATTCTCACAAGTCTACTGTGCTGCTCACACCAAAAATCATTCACATATATCAAGTTTATAAAAAATATGTACACAATATAAAATGAAGGATTTTTTTATTGACAATGTATAAAACTGATTTAACAAAACCTGTATGAAAAACACAAATGCAGCAGCAGGTCTGTGAAAAGACTAAAGGTCACAATTAAAATTAATAATAACAGTAATAAATAAACACACAAAAAGACAAACTGACATCAGCTGGAGCCAGACAGATGTTATGAATGACACCCCTGGTTTAAAGAGCTGATTAAATGACAGATTATAATATAAATTAACTAGCTTATAAGCCACTGTGAACATTGTCACGCTGGTAACTGAATATTAATAATGTGCAGTAAACCACAGAATTTTAAAATAAAAATATTACTCAACCTCAAGCACTAAATATTTCAATAATCAAGTCCCACAATAATGTTTTATACTAAAATCCAACACTGCTACTGGTAAATAACCATTGTACACAGAAAAATAAAATAAAAAAAAAAGATATCTATAACCAGGCAATGAAACAACATATGGGTATATGCCTTCTAATTATGAAGTCCAATACAGCATGACACCAATCAACACCCCATTTTCAATTCAGAAAGCAATGAGGTATTGTAAATTCATCAACTACCATATTTACATCCAACCAAAAAGTATTACAAAACATGAAGAACAATTATTATATGGTGGCAGAAGGTATGTCTGAAGAAGAATAAACCACAGTAACTTTGAGTCTACACAACTAAAGTCTGAGGTCAAAAAGCAAACCTTAATCTAAGTCCCTGCATGTTACTTGATACAACTCATTCTTCTTTAAAACCACAAACATCTACATGTTCAAATTAGCACATAAATAATCAGCCTTTGCTCATAGCCAATTACACAGTTTTCATTTATATTACAGATGTCACACTGTTTTAAAACAAGCATCTTCTAACAGAGAAGACAGTAAAACAGAGAACAGCAAGTCATTTATTATTACAACACCAAGAAAAACACCAAGAAGAAAATTACAGCTATAATTACTGGTAAAGTTCATGGCATGAAATAAATAGTTGAGGTTCATGAATGAATTACAGTTATGACACACAGTGTCAGGTCCAAATTTAAACACCCAGCATTGCATATTTATGTGAAACATGTGAGAAATTAAAATTTTCTTTCTCTAAATTACATAATAGCTGTAGAATTTCAAGAATGAACTAAACAGATATCCAACAACTAAATATGTATTCTCATCCACAGATTTTAATATGAAACTTTGTGTGGAGCTCCAGTCCCACCCCCTCCAATGTAGAACCTCCGTATCAGAGCGCATCATCTATTCAGCTTATCCACCCTGAACAAGATAACAGATTTGTTCAATGAAATGACAGAACAGCTTCAACACACAATAGAGCTAAACCAAAAAGCCAAAGCTTCACAATAACAAGAAATACATTTCTAAACCCACGGAACTTATCTCAGAGTTCATGTGCATACAATACCAATGCTGAGTCTCTTATGCGATCCATGACAGCTAACATAAACTGTAAGGAGGAAGGAACATCATTTGTGTCTTTGGTAGAAACTACAAAATTTGTTCTACACCAATTAGAACCAAGCAGCGAGCATCATACATAGCATCAATCACCAGCTCATAAACAGTAATAATACATGACGATCACACATATATTTCAGTGATGGAGAGCCAACATCCTATAAATACTGCATATTAATAAGGCAATTCATGTTATAAACTGTGCATTTATATTACAATGAGTTTTTTTTTTACAATTCCTCTAACTACTTAAAAATAGTGTGTAATATTCCTGTACTTGTAATACATTTAAGGCTTCCCCACATACACCAGAAAACTGTTATTATGCTAATTCATAATTTACAGAAAATGAAAATGATACACTGAAATTTCATTACATGAAATGGGAAGCAAAATCTATCCACTTCTAAATGGGAGAGAGAACATTTTCAGTAAATGCAAGCAAACAAAACATGATCAGTAAGTCACTCTACTTTAAAACATCTGGAAATTAAGACAGTTATAGTACCACAGTTGTAACTGCTACACATACAAATTTGTAAGGCTATTGTGATAATTAAACATCACACCATTACTACACATTTACAACAGTAGAGGTGAAATTTCCCTCCCAGACCTCTATTATTGATATCTTTATTTTTGCTCCAAAAATATGGTTATCTTCCAAGATTACATTCTATTTACCACAACATTAATGTTATCACCAAGTCTCCTCTGCATGGTCATTATGTTTGGATCACTAACCAGTGGGGCAATAGAATTATCACGTTATTTTTTTAAAGTACACAGAATATCTGGAATAATCCACACTGAAGATCAGATGATTAGTTATGTCTCAACACTCAACTCTTTACAATAAAAGCCTGTGCTTTTGCACTTTTATATATCACAACTATCACCAGTTTACCTCCACTAATAATCACCCATCAACAATATTTTAAAACAGTACAGACACACATATATAGTTCGTTACTGCAAACTCATGACAGGTATTACACTCAACCAATATCAAAGGTACAGTAACACACACTCTAGCAAGGATGACATTCAGCCAGTGTCAGGGAAGTGCTGTTGAGTCACAAGGCTTCAAAAGCATTACAGAGAGGCAGCGTGAAGCAATAAATACATCACTCAGATACAACTGTATCAAATTGCCATTGCCAAATTTACTGTAGCGGGAACACTGCTGTTAGTGATCAGCATCAGCTGTAAGTTACAATTTACTTACAGCACATAAACAGAAAAACATTTGAATACAACTCCACAACACTACATAACAAGCTAGCATGGAAACATCACTGCAATTAACATTGCACTGACTGAAGTTTCCATGTGGTCAGATCTGTATTCGTAAAGTATGAATTAAGTTACTCGTGAAATGAGGTATGCAACACAACAGTGAGTTTTCATAACTGAAATCCTACATAGGAAACAGAATTTACAAAAAATATGGACAGGCTGGACTAGGAGCTAGGGGATGTTCACTCATAAATTTCCAAGAGATCCCCAAGGTTGTATCAAAGCTTGTCAAGAAGTGACATACCCAGGGTTCAATTTGTTGCAGAAAGATGTAATCCAAAACAGATGTATTAACAGATTAAGACATTCAGGCACGATTACAGAACAGCCCTTACAAACCATTCTGAGACTTGAGGAGTAACTATTATTTTGTTGGCATATGAGAAATGGTATCTAATAATGCATTTACCTCAGTGTTCATGTGTCAGTACACAGAATGTACAAAGATGGAGCCAACAAATTCTCATGCAGTTAAACAGTATAAAAGCTGAGATGTGATGTGACATTACTGCGCAATGAATGGCTCATTTTCTTAAAGTGCAAATTCAGACTGATATACGAGCAAGACGCAGAGTCGAAGAAAGACAAAATGGGCATTTCCAGCACGATGATTCTACAGCACATACTACTAAGAAGTCCATGGCCTCCCTGATCCCTGATCTTAATTAAATTATTACATCTGTGGGAACTCGAAAAGAAATATGTAAGAGTAACCACCCTCCAACTGCCACAGTAATACAGAATGAAAAATATGCATATGTTTCAGTTCTAAGGATAAATTTTAGGTGTCAAAAAATTTACTTTTGCAATGCAATGCACGTGGTAATTCCCAGCATTTCTTACAGAGAGAATATGGTGCATGTCACTTCATAAGTATACAATGAAATGAGAGTAAGCACCACATGTAAAGAAAACCTTTGCTTTGCTGCCTCTATGGTCATACAGCAAACTACCAATTTCAGCTGTACACTATAACCTCCCCTGCACACCCAGTGTATAAATGCACACTTAACTTCCAAGTGTCACAAGGATGTCTGTCATTCTGTTAAACCAAATCAAACAGAATTTGACATACACTGTGAACACAAATGTAACTCTTCAATTCATGATATGCCTGGCTTACAATAACCAGTTAAATTTAACCACGTCTATAAAAAGTAATGTGTTTTCAATTCTAGAACCATGAAACAATTTTTTTTTTTAATATCTGTTCCTGTAGAACACTAATCTTTGTTTAGATTAAGTTCAGCCACCATCATGAGGCATTTATTTGACCAATGTACAAAATGTTAATTGAATTATATAGTTGGAATGAAGAAGATATCACAATCAAATTGATCTGAATTGTTCCTCTTTATATTAAACTGAAGTCACAAAATACCTTGCCACATTCTGCTATATGACAGTGAAAAGATAAAATTCGTATAAAACTGTCAATAATTTCCATGGTGCCTTTGAGCAATACAGTTAATAACTCATATGAACGTAACGAATCTCTGCACCAATCCATTATACGTTAAATAAATGTACAATATAATGGAATCAATAGTTGCACAGAATTTCTCAAATTAGATCTGGGTATTAATGAATGGTATACCCGTACAGTTTATGGCCTTCTTACTTCATGTACAATTTGCATCCCCAATTACTCGAGCTTTATTTATCATTATACAGCATCATATATGATCCAGTTATAATAAAGCTATTTATTTCTTCTCTAGTCACCACCCCTTCAATCAAGCAACTCCTACCACATGCTGCATATTATCATGTGCTGTAACCAAATGCTTGCACTAATGATCACCATTCAATACTATGCTTTAGGGCTCATAATTATCACACACCACTTGATTACTGCTAGTTCTCTGCATATTTGTATTAGCTCTATCTCATTATCATTTGTGTTGAGCATGGAACATTTTTTGTCAGATCTGAGGTTCTCACAGCAATGACTAGGAAGATTATTACTGTCATTTGGAATCCAATGATTTGCAGATTGTTACAGAGGTACCATCACTTTGGAGGAATGTCCTGCCTGTACCTTCAGGGTACATTTCTGATCTAATGATGGAGGCAGCAGGTCATTAACACTGGCACATACCTACCAACTGCATCATATTACATTCCAGAAGAAAGTAATATTCAGAACAAACTTTATTTTAACATGGCTTCAAGACAAAACAATTAACAGCAATGGCTTTCACTGCAACTTCAGAATTGCTTCTCGTTACCTCTCAGTACTTGTGCTAGGAGTCATACAGTAAAAGATTATAGTTTCTGTAGGTCATACTAGTGGGAGGGGGGCAAAAAAAAATAGTGACAACTGTTGACAGTAACAAATGCCGAATTGTGTAACTTACAGCAGGGCACCAGAATTTACACCAATTAGTTTCCGAATACCAGTAAAGTGGGGCAAACCAAACAATCACAAACATATTATTTAAAACGGCATGTTAAGGCATTGACCAAACATAAATAGTGTCATAATATTAGCAGTATTCTTCTGTACAGACAGCCCCATCTGCTACACAGGAGAATGTTAACGGATCCTGCACCTTGGCATGCACACTTCACATTGTGCCGAGCTTATCAAACCCTGATATGTTTCACATCACTCCTACATCTAAATGACCTCTAACACATGGCCAGGTGACTCACCAGCTGACATTCTTAAACTGGTAAAATCAGTTAAGTAAGAGAATGGCTAAAATGTTGAACATAACAAATGCTACAATCATTATATGTTAAAGTAATTTCATTTCCGTATGATTTAATAATGGTAGCATCAAATGGGGAACATTATCTACAAACCTTAAATTAACATCACACAATTATAATTTAAATAGGCACATTAACTTGGGATTCTTCTTAAAAATGTATTCACTACATCACATGTTATGGCTATCTTTCTAAAACTCTCCTTGAGAACCTCACTTCCTGTTTCCAGTAAACTCTCCTTAAAATGCACTTGTCACAATGGATAAAATATAAATATCTAACGTGCATTACTTTAATAAAACAAGGCAGATAGCATCTCCATGCTACTTATGTACAAGTTATTCACCACTACAGAACTTCATAAAAATTGTTGACATTATACACAATTTTCAATGGACACTTCTTGTTACCAAAGTTTAATTATAGTGGTAACTTGCAGGCAGGAATGATTGATAAATAATTACAATATGCAACAAAATACAAAGCAGGACATGTTATTTACTTAGTTGCTTCCAGCAACACACACAAATTTTCAATACAATACAGTCCTAAACAGTTTTAAAAATGCAAAACTGTAAATTCATAATTGCATAATGTACATCAAGTACATTTAATTCACGCAAGTAATGAATTCAACACCAACAAACAATAAATACGCTAATGGAGAATAAAAGTCTAGACAACTTTCACACATGCGCATGCGTGCGCGTACATACACATACACATAAGCATATTCCAGAAGAAACAACAAGTGATGGAAATATAACAGGTAATATGTAAATGACTCAATTAATGGACGTATCCAATGAAATTTATTACATCCCTTTTGCATATTTCTATTACCTGTGTACTTGTCAACAAAAAAGAAAAGGAATCCCTTTTAGAAAGTAGGGAATCAACGTGGCATCCAAAATACTCTGTTCCCACATCAGTAGTATCATACTTGGCCAAAAATTGAAGTCAGGGTAATCTGATAATGTATTTTCTTTTATCTTACCAATCTCAATTCCATGACAGCAAACCCTTCGTTTAATTTATTTCTGAACATCAAAGCACATTGTTTTCTCACTAGCAACAATCCAGAGAGCCCAATTTTGAAAGCAAACTGGGAGACATCAATTGGTACATGCTTCAGAAAACATACATGTTGTGCCGAGCTTCTTGTAGTCTCATATCATGAACAGAACAGCTCTACTGCCATGTGGCAACAATGGCTGTTCCACGTAGGATCCGTTTGAGCAATGCTACTTTCTCACTCTGTGAACCACAGACTAGGCTGATACTGATGTGACTTGGCTGGACTGAGAGGAGCGAATCCATATGATGCTGCCACCTGGGGATGCGCTGGAAACACAGCTGCTGGTTGCATATGCGCAGGAAGAGGATGAGTGGGGTGGGTCGCTAATACTGGTCTTGCACTGGCATGGTGTGCAGGGGGTGGTAGTGCCCTGCTGAAACACATGCAACAAAACCAGCTAGAGCAGATCTGCCATGAAAACTGGCAATATGTCTTACATTTTATAATGTAATCCTCAACATTAATACTAAATCAAAACAAATCTGTCTAATAAAGCTAACTGTTATTTACTCAACTAGAAGCTGTCAAACTGTACTCTGGTTCCAACCAAGCACACCCTTCTCTTTACTTGAACATACACATAAACCTCACTGATTGACTCTGAGCATCTCACAGACAAAACGAGCACAAGACAAAAAATATAACAAAGACCTACAATATTCACATGTATAAATCATGGTAGTGTGATGAGTGCACAAAACACTCTACATGTTCCCATCTCACCAGCAGACAGCTTAGCCACTCAGCATTCACTATTTATAATCCTTTCAGTTGGTACCAGGTTGTGAACAGCTTTTGAATTTTACACTATATGTGATTAACTTCAAAAAAACTCATATATGCAACACACTTTGAAAAATCTGTTCTTTTCTTGGAACACACACAGTAAAACCTTGTGAAAAGAAACCTGTTCCTCAAAGGCGATAGGGAAGAACTTCTTAGGTTGGTATGTCACTCCAAATAAACTGCAACAAACTGTACATTACAAAACCTGTTACAATTTTGTTCACCTTTGCAGAAATAAATATATTAAATGGCATCAGCTAAAAAAACATTTAGTAAATAAAATGTTTACAGCTTATAAAAGAACAGAATTCTCCTTGTCCCCCAAGGTTTTCTACATTTGTTGAAGCTATCCTGAGATGCCCTCCACAAAATGCCCCAGTGCATTCTAAGGTTCAGTGCCCTAAACGCACATCTCCTGAGTGAACGCATTAATCAACTTCATCCTTCTCCCCACCCTCATCTGGTTCATGATTCATTTGTTCCTCATATAATGTACTTTAGTACTTTGCTTGCCACAGGCCACAATTTGATAATCTGTAATATCACTTTCAAAGACAGGACACAACTTGAGCTCTTTCTGCAGGCTTTCCCACGCAGAGAATTAATGTTCATGTGGATTCTAATACCCAACAGTTCCAAAGTCAAAGCCTGGTCTCTCAAAGCAGCTAGCAGGTATGGAATAGTCAACTCTATGTCATACTGCAGTCAAGGCACCTGAAAAGGACAGCATAAAGTTGATGGATCCAGGTATTAGATGTCATAGCAGCCAACATACAAACTTCTTCCTGAGTCACAGATTCATAAGCTTGACAATAACTTGCTCCATGGGTTGCAGGACAGCAGTTGTACCAGGAAGGAGAAATCCTCTAGAAATTTCTTACAAAGATGAACTCTTTAGATCAGAAGGACAGTGGTACCACCACTTTCTTCTTTATGCTTCCCACTGTGACATCCAGAGCACTTAAATAGTACTCAAATATAGCACTTGTCATCCATGCAGATTTCTTGCAGGTACATTTCCATGGCAGGGTTTTCAGATGCTTAAAATATCATGGTATTCAAGCTATACTAACTACCTGCAGAAGCAGCTGTTAGGACCATCGATGCTGGCATGTTAAAGACCCTATACTGGACAAGCAGTCAGTTTAATAACCAGTGACAATGCAAGCCAAGTTGGACAAGTCATCAGGACATTAATGATTTGACAGCACCCAAAATTCTTCCATCTGTGTCTCATACAAAATGAATCACCTTTAGATCATATATATTATGACAACTACCATCAATATGGTAATACCAATAATATTACAGAATAATTTTCATAATAAGCAACAAAATGACTTAAAAATCAATAATGTTTTCAGCTACGGCAAGACAAGGCATCCAAGGAGAAGTTTTCTAACCTCAAATCAAATTCCATCCACAAAGAAATTAAAGAGCAGACTGAAGTCAGGAAATGGTTGATATCATTTGGTGTAAAATCCTTTGTATTCCAATTTGCTACCCAAAAATATAAAGACCAAAATATACAGAACTTTAATTTTGCTTGTTGCATGGTTGGATGTGAGGCCTGGTCTCTCACATTTGAGGGAGGATCATAGACTGAGGGTGTTTGAGAATAGGGTGCAGAGGAAGATTTTCAGGACTAAGAGGGGCAATGTGACAGGAGAGTGGTGAAGACTACATAAAAAGAGCTTTATGCTCCAAACTTCTCACCAAATATAATTCAGGTGATCAAATCAAGAAGAATGAGAAGGATGGGGCAAGTGTCATGTATGGGGGATGGGAGAGGTGCATAAAGGGTTTTGGTGGGGAGACCTGTGGGAAGGAGGCCACTTGGAAGACCTAGGCATAGCTTGGAGGATTAAATTAAAGTGAAACTTCAAGAAGTGGGAAGGGGAGGCACAGACTGGATTGCTCTGGTTCTGGCTCAAAACAGGGACAGGAGGCAGGCACTTGTGAATGCAGTAATGAATGTTTTTTCTTGACTAGCTGAGAACCTGTTACATTCTCCAGAAGCCCTTTGCTCCATGGAGTTAGTCAGTCAGTTAATTAGTTAGTTAATGGAGGATGTTCTCTTGTCTCAGGAAATGGTAGGTATTATCACCATGACGGAGTTCCTCCATATTCTACCTGACCAGTGATGCAATACCTAAATGAAACTTTCCTTGGTCGATGGATTGGCAACACAGGTCCCATTCACTGGCCACTAAGACTTCCAAACCTAACTCCCTTAGATTTTTGTTTGTGGTGTTGGATGAAATGCAAAGTTTACACAGACAGGTGGATATACGAGACAAATTGCTCACTCATATTTTAGATGCTGCTGCCCACATAACAAATGTGCAGATCAACCCAAATGAACAACACACAATCTTCACACACAAGTTGCAAGTGCACTGAGGTTGATGGTGGGATTTTACAACATTTAATGTGAACTGTAGCAAATCTGTCACTTCTATGTAACAAATTAGTCATTTAAACACTATATTAAAATTAAAATAAAATTAAAAGTAAGCAATTCATCTTTCATTATTACTGTTCAAAATGCTTTTGTATTTGCAGATTCAGACATCTCTATCTGCGTAACCACTCAGAATTTGACACATGTTCATGTGAACTTTTTTTCTCATGATGACCAACACCATCACTTCCAAAAAAATTTGGCCTTTCCTCCTGAATCACAATGTATATGCAATTATTTCAATATTCACATCATCAGTATGAATTATGTAACACGGTATCATCTTGAAGCACTCAGACTAATAATCTTGAAACCTTGGGCAACTGATTTGGACATGTAAATACTAGTGCATTCTTTATGTAAAATGCAAATATTTTATGAACCACGAAAGATAACACTATGAAATACAAGGCATTTTTGTGAATGAAATAAACGAGATCATGTCTCAAAAAATTCAGTAAATATATCCATTCACTAAATATATAAAACATGGCGACAAATGGTAGCGGTACACCCATTTCATACAAAGGACGCACAGTGGCTAGAGGTTGTATCTAATATGTGGACAATTCCAAATCAACCTCTGATTGGTTGGTAAAAAGAAATGCATTGTCACAGCGCCAAAGCGCACGCTCAGTAGTAACAAGTAACTTTTGTTATCACTGAATGCCTACCCTCATACATTTTTGCTTTGTAGTGTAGGAGTAATTACTGATGAACCATGGACACTATCATCGGTGCTCCTGCCAGCTGTGAGGTACATGCTGTGATTTGTTTTCCTCATGCAGAAGGACAAAGCACGGCTGAAATTCATCGTTGATTGTGTCATGTATACAATGATAATGTTATGAGTGACAGTCGTGTGACAGAATGGTGCAGAAAATTCAGGGATGGGCACACTGATGTGCATGACGAAAGTGGTCAAGGACGACACTCAATTGTGACTGATGAACTCATTCAAAAAGTCAACCAATGCGTGCATGAAAAACGTCATTTCACGAAATCAGAACTTTCTGAAGAATTTCCACAAACTTTGTATCGAATTGTCATGGACAGATTGGGTTACCATAAGTTCTGTGCACGGTGGGTATCAAAAACCTGAATGACTTTCACAAAACTCAAAGAATGGGTTCAGCCTTGACGTTTCTTCAGCGTTACTGGGAAGGGGGGGACAAATTTCTTGACAGAATCGTGACTGGTGACGAGACTTGGGTACAGTTTGTGAATGCACAGACCAAACAGCAGCCTAAACAGTGGATGCACACGCATTCTTCCAACAAGCCCAAGATATTCAAATGAACACTGTCGAACAAAAATATGATTGCTACAGTATTCTGGGACCGTAACGGAATTTTATTGACAGAATTCATGGCACCAGAGACCACAAAAATGTCAGGGGTTTATTGTGAAATGCTGAATAAGCTTTGGAGGTCAATCCAAAACAAACGGAGCGGGATGCTCAGTAAGGTGTCGTTCTTCTGCACAACACGCGGCTTGCACAAATGTTTTAATCAAGCTCTTCAACTGGGAGATTTTCGACCACCCTCCTTACAGTCCAGAACTGGCACCAAGTGATTACCATCTCTTCACCAAGATGAAGGTCTGGTTGGCTACCCAGTGCTTCCACACCAATGAAAAGCTCATGGATGGAGTCAACAACAGGCTGCATAATTAGGCGGCATTGTATGAGGGACTACAAAAAGTAGTGTCACAGTACGACAAGTGCCTAAATGTGGATGGCAACTATGTGGAGAAGTAATGTAGTTATGTATGTAACTGTTCAATATAACAAAGTTTTGTTCTTTATTTCATATTTTTTTAACCAGCCAATTGGAGGTTGATTTTGGAATTGCCCACGTACAATTGCAGTCACGTACATATTTACCAAAGCAAAGTCATTTACTCATGTAATGTAACTCACTTGAAGGTCAAATATTTGTGTCAGTTCCTGAGTAACAAAATTTAGATGTTCTGAAAACTACCCTGTAATCATGCACACTCTGTCCAACAAAAATCAAGTGGCTTGAATTTTTCTAAGTCCTGAACCAGAAGTGATGTGAGGAACAGCTGCCATCAAAATTTGAGTTCTTCTACTTACCCATATTTGTGCATTCATGGCGTTTCTCTCTCTTCCATTCATTACTAAATATCATGCCATGTATATATTGAACAAACACACCAACATATTTGCTTAATTTGAAGTTCAAACATGAATTAAAATTCAATAATTTTCCGAGGCATGGGGCTAGCAAGCTCTGCTGCAAGGAATGGATGCTGCAAGGAGGTGGTTCGCCACAGCCAGTGGTAGCCAAGCCCATTAACGCACAACAGCAGTACTCTTCAGAAACAAATTACGTTGGTTTGAGTCCCAGTCCCGGAATTTTTTGGGGGATATGTTTTACACTCACCAACACTAAAATAAACTGTGCAGTAACACATATATTATTTAATTATTATTTACTTACTTACTTACTTCATGGAGCACAGTCCTTCTTGAGAAGCTAACCAGTTTTCAGCTGGTCAAGAAATTCCCCACATTTTCTGGAATCCGAAGGTTCATTACCGCTTTCACAAGTGCCCATCACTATCCCTATCCTCAGTCAGCTTGATCCAGTCCATGCCACCACATCCAACTTACTGAAGATCCATCTTATTATTATCCACCCATCTAAACCTGGGTCTCCCAAGTGGCACCTTTCCCCCAGGTTCCCCACCAAAAACCTGTACACGCCTCTCCTCCCCCCCATATGTGTTACATGCCCCGCCCATCTCATTATTCTCGATTTTATCACCTGAACAATATTGGGTGAGGAGTACAGATCATTAAGCTCCTCATTATCTAGTTTTCTCCACTACCTTGTTACCTCATCCCTCTTAGGCCCAAATATTCCCCTCAACACCCTCTTCTCAGATACCCTCAGCCTACATTCCTCACTCAAAGTGAGCTACCAAGTTTCACACCCATATAATGTAACAGGCAAAATTATAGTTCTTTATATCTTAAACTTTAAATTTTTGGATTGTAACCAAAAGATAAAAGTTTCTGCACTCTACCACCCTTTCAAGGGAAATATTATCAATCTTTACACTGTGACTTTTTAGCTTTTCAACAGCCAACTCAACCTCAAAGGCATTCGAATCAGGCACTAGTAGTTCTGCTGTGTATTTCTGTGTGCGTGTAACAACATTAAACCCACGCACATTCAATAGCTGAAATAAATGGTTCCTCCACATAACCAAAATACTGTGGGAGCCTGCAACCAAATCATCCTTCTCATCCTTCACTATACCACTGCTAGGTTGGTAACCCTTTTTAAAGCCAATGATGCCATATGCAAGTCCCTAATATTTTTGATCTTACTGTAAGTTTCAAGTTCATAAATTTTAGCTTTCAGATATGTCTTCTTTTTGATCCTGAAATGTCTGCTAGCTTCACGTTGTACACTGTTTAGATTATCTACATTGTTTTGGCTTGGATCCTGTACCCACCGCATTTTAGCCTGCTTCCTTTGATCTAAAACACCTAAACATTCATCATCAAATCATGGTTAATGATGCTTCAATTCATGCAGACATAGACTCTCTTTAGATGAGGTTTTGATATTCTCTTTTACGCACTCCCAAGCCCTATTTATGTCCTTGCTATCACTTGAGTTCTCCAAAGCTGCAAAGCTGTTTGAAACCTCAATCTGATACCGTTTCCTAACCTCCAGCTTATTTAACTTCCTGAGATGAAATCTTTCCCCATCAAACTTCTGTGATTCTTGTTTACTTACTGTCAATCTTTCCCTAACTTTTGCAACCACCAGATAGTTATCAGTATCACAGACAGCCCCCCTGAAACTTCATACATCTAGTATACTCAAAGGCCATCTGCAATCAATCAATATGTGATCCATCTGGTTGTGAGTCTTCCCAGACAAAAGGTAAGGGTGTACATATGAATGTTTCAGTGTGGGAACATGGTGATCTTAACAACCAGATGTTTGATGTGGCTATGTTTACTATTCTAACACCATTATCATTACTATCCTGATGTAGATGCTCATTACCAATTGTTGGCTTTAAAATATTCTCTCTCCCCACTTTTGTATTAAAAATCTCCTAACAGAATTTTCATATATTATGTAGGAAAATTATCAAAAACGTGTTCTAATTCCTAATAAAAACTGTCTTTTGAATCATCACTTTTCTCTTCACTTACTGCATGCACATTCAGAACAATGACATTGACATTTCATTCCAGAGCTGATTCCGAGTCAAAAACGTCATACACACATGGGTCCAATTTGCAACAGTTCAGGAGTTATGAGTTTTTAAAGTACAGTAAATAAATCAGAAAGGTTTTTCTCTCATGTTCAACTTGTGTGCATACACCAAAGATTTCATGTAACCCCTCATATGGTAATCTAATGGGTTCACATCCGGTGACCGTGATGGCCAATTCTGTGCACCGCCACAACCAATCCATTGATTTGGGAATTTATGATTCAGATACTGCCTTACGACCTGACTGAAATGAGGTGGTGCTCCATCATGCTGGTAATACATCTGTTGTTGTGTTTGTAGAGGAACATTATCTAAGAGTGTTGGCAGTTCATCTTGCAATAAGTTGGCATAAATATCACCTGTCACACGTTGTGGGGAAAATGTATGGACCAATCAGATGGTCACCAATGACACCACACCACACCACACCACACATTTAACGGAAAAGCGATGTTGGTAATTGCTTTTCATAGTTCCATGAGGATTATCACGATCCTATAAATGCGATTTTCTTGTTTTGTTGACTCCATCGCAGGTAAAATGGGCCTTGTTGGTGAACAAAATGTTACGAATCTGTGGACATGTGTAGCCGGTTGGAATTGTGCCACTGGATTAACTCTAACTCCCACATGATTCCTAACATTTTTTTCACTGACAAGGCCCATTTTTACCCGCGATGGAGTCAACAATACAAGAAACTCCTATTTATGGGACTGTGACAATTCTCATGGAACTGTCAAAAGCAACTACCAACATCGCTTTTCCGTAAACATGTGGTGTTGTGTCATTGGTGACCAAATGATTGGTCTGTACATTTTTCCACAATGTGTGACAGGTGATATTTATGCCAACTTTTTGAAAGATGAACTGCCAGCACTCTTAGAGAATGCTCCTCTACAAACACAACAACAGATGTATTACCAGCATGACGGAGCGCCGCCTCATTTCAGTCAGGTCGTAAGGCAGTATCTGAATCATAAATTCCCAAATCAATGGATTGGTCATGGCGGTGCACAGAATTGGCCACCATGGTCACCGGATCTGAACCCATTAGATTAGCATGTGTGGGGTTACATGAAAGCTATGGTTTATGCAAACATGGTGAACATGAGAGAACTACTACTCCAGTGAATTCTCAGCACTGTAAGAAGTATCAACAACGCTGCAGTGGTTTGTTAAGGTTACAAGTTCTCTGGTCACACAAGTCACAAAATGCATCCACACAGATGGAGGGCACTTCGAACAACTTGCTTGAGTGTTGACTGGCGAATCTGTGACTGTATGTTTAACAACATGGCTCAATAAATCCACAATGCCCCCCCTTCCTTTCTAATTTGCTTACTGTACTTTAAGAACTCAAAACTCCTGAACCGTAGTGAATTGGACCCACGTGTTTATGACTTTTTTACTCAGAACCAGCTATGGAATTAAATCCCAAAGGAGTGACCCTAACTCCTGGGACACCATGTATATGAGAACCTATCCCTCACCAACTCTACTCTCTTAACTGATGATATTATTAACCTATCCCTCACCAACTCTACTCTCTTAACTGATGATATTATTGTGTGGTGTAAAAAAAAATCCTCTTCCCAATTGATGATTTTTGCTTCCTTTAGAAAAAAGTATAATCCCCTGCTCTTACTATGCCCCCTTTGACCACCTAACCTCCTACACACCCACTAAATCTAATTTATATCTTAATAATTCCCTGGATGCTGCTGTACATGAACCTGTCCTATAAAGGCTCCTAACATTCCAAGTTCAAAATCCAATGTCCCTTTTTTTGTTGCTTAGGTCCTGTTACTTAATTATACATTTCAAAAGTTATCTTTGCTCCACTGTCAAGGCTAGAAATGCGAGTGATGTTGATATTTCTGTTATTTTTTCCATAATTCTTTTTTCTGTGTTTACTTACATTCTGATTAGAGGGCTCATGTTCAAATGGGACTTAAACCAGGCATGTGAAACTTCCTGGGCTTGCAGGCAGTGGCAGGTCCAGAGAGCTGATGTTGGGGCATATTTTAAACCATGCATGTTTTGCAAATAATTTCTGTCTACAGCAAGCATGTCAAAGTGGGGGTGAAATAAGCTACATGGGCCCATTTCAGTTCTTCTAGTGACCCATGAAAGTTTGTGAAACGAACTATAAATACGACTCAGAGAGTACAGTTTTTAAAGAAAAACATTCAATTTCATAGGTTCATAAATTCTGTTTATCAGATTACTGGGTGAGTACTGATATTTCTGTGTAAATTCATGACTGCATGTTGTCAGCATACTTACGGCAAGCACTAAAATACAGGCTGGGGCAGAGTCCATTATTTTGTATGCAGCAAAGTAAAGTTTAAAATAACCAGCCTAAAAGCTCTTCATTGCCTTTGATTTTATTATTACAACATATGCATTTCAGTTTTCATACCCACTATCATAAGTGCAGCCAGTAAGACATTTAAAAATGTGTTATTGGCTACTAGAAGGCCACATGGTAGAACAATTATGAACTTGTTTGGAAAGCTAAAATTAGAGCTGCACCTGTTCCAACAGCACTTCAGTCCCCCCACCCCACCCCTGAAACAAGGCAAAAGTAAAACCACCCTCAGTCCCGACACCTTCCAAGCACACCCATCATACGCTTAACAATTCCTTTGTGTAAATTTTTTCAAATCATGTGGCTCAAACGTCAGATCTCGTGAACTGCTAAGGTCTGCAATCACCAACGAGTTTCACACGCCCGGTTTAAGTCCCAATCGAACATCAACCCTCTAAATCAGAATGTCAGTAAACAAATAAAAAAGAATTATGGAAAAATAACAGGAATATCTGTGTTACTCGCATTTCTAGCCTTGCAAGTGCAGCAAAGATAACTTTTGACACATATATTTAAATAGCAGATACATCACTGCGCAGATTAATTTAGTGTTGGTGCTGGGACTGGAACCAACAGTTTGTTTCTTAAGAGTACTGCTCGTGCACGTTAATGAGCTCAGCTACCACCGCCCTTACATGACATCCATCCCTTGTAGCACAGCTAGCTAGTCACATGCCTTGGAAATTAATGAACATTAATTCATATTTGAACTTTAAATTAAGCAAATGTATTGGTGTATTCAGATAATATATACGTGACGTGACTGACGGAAATGAATGGAGGATAGAGAAAGCCACAAATGCATAACGGGGAAAGTAAAACCATTAAAATTATGATAACTGCATGTTACATCACTTCCAGAGCGAAAGTACAAAATTTCAGGTCACTTGATTTTTGTTGGACAGAGTGTACAATGTACTTTCATTCAACTCAGTTTTTTCACTCACATGCTAGATACCCAGGCACACTTTTTACTCACCCCGCAGTGAATGGAGCCACCTGGTGGCTCGCAGGCAAGTAGGCAGGCTGGGTGGTGGTCACATACACAGCAGGTCGGCGGTATAGCTCAGGCTGATGATAAAGGGGTTGTCCAGCTGCTGCTAGAGGGTGCTGAGGAGAAAGGCGGCTGGCAGCAGCAGCATGTGCAAGAGGTTGAGGGGATAAGTGTGCACTGCTATGCCGGTATCCCTGATGGAGGGCAGGGTGTGCACCTGATGCAGTTGCTGTGGTCCATGTCTTTGCTTGTGCCGCTGCTAATAAATGCTGTTCCCGTGTTGATACAGCGATGGCTTCACGAGTTGTATGTGCTGCAGGAGGCTGAATATATTCCTTGTGTACACCTGCTGCTGTAAGGCAACCAAATGCAGCAGCTAGTACTTCAAACACGCAATTGCTCTTAAACTTGAAGCAAATCTGCCAACACAGTGATGCCCCCCCCCCCCCCCCCCCCCCCCCCCCACCCACGAATAAAAAACCCCCCCCATACGTCCCCGTACAAAAGACATTAAAAAAAAAGGGAAAAAAAACACAAAAAAAAAAAAAATAAAAAAAAACAAAAA
>Ga0123352_10004191_pt1 | contig 21170 bp, 18 predicted proteins | sample TergutLab28metaG_FD_89700 | JGI IMG/M metagenome (GOLD analysis project Ga0123352, IMG submission 89700) | Labiotermes labralis P1 segment gut microbial communities from Petit-Saut dam, French Guiana - Lab288 P1 | ecosystem: Host-associated > Arthropoda: Insects > Digestive system > Gut ...
GTGTTAGACTCCTGATGGTGTCATTGGAATTGTTCATTCACATAATCTTTCCAGTCACACTATGGCCCTGGGGTAACTTGGCCTCTAACAGAAATGGGTACCAGGAATATTTCCTGGGGATTGAAGGGGGCCAGTGTGTAGGGCTGACAACCTTACCCATCTTCATATGCTGACCGGAAATCTGGGATCCTCAAACTCCTGGAACACTCTGGGTCTGTCCAGACCTGTAGAGGGGACTGCTGTACTTTGTGGTCATGCACCATACTTCCACACACACACACTTAGTTAACAGTATTTGTTTCATTACAAATGAACAAGTGTATGTCAATAGTTGGCAGCTGTTATAGTGTTAAGTGCATTTCTAAAAGGAAAGAGCTGTACAGTTATTATTTTGGAATGATTATGGACTTCCAAAGAACAAAACAATAATGGTAACTCAGAGTGACTTTCGTTGTGAGTGTGGACTCAAGGATAAGAATCAGACAGTCCTATAATGAAGTTGAGTGAACCCATTATGCAAGAGTTTGCTGCACAGACTTGCTAGCAAGAAAACTCACTGTATACCAGCATGTTTCCTTAGTTGTCTCTGACATGAAGGAGAAAAAATATCATTTTCTGTATAAACCAAGGTTTTGTACTTGTATTTTCATAACTAAACAAGCATTCCTGTTGAAGGTGATACTGACAACATTCATCATTCCCCATATGTAACGATGGTAGAATGCTGAAGCCCATTATTAAACAATAGGATATTTATTATGAGCACTTGTGATACAAGTTAAACATACAACAAACCTACATCTGAATATAATCAGTCTGCAAATACATGAAAAGATTCTGTTTCTTCTTGCCATCCTCAAGCTAACAGAGGTAATAACATGAGAGAGGAATATTATGTAATTCTTACATTAATGGTCCATAATATGTAACCTGTGACTATCATGTTTAAGCAATAAAATAAAGGTAAAATATTAACATTTGCACTTCTATTGTTAATTTATGCCAAGACTGAGAGTGCAAGATAAGTATGATATGTTAAGTGTACATGATTTCCCTGTGTATATACATGTAGCATTGTTCCTCATCTAGAATGCTCCATAACGCAGCATGTGTCTCACTGCAACACTGTTGTTGGCTTCAATACATGTTACTGGCCTTGCTTTTTGTTGCCTTTTGCCTTTTTCCTTCTCATCCTCCTCCCCTGCACCTGGCATAAGGTTTATATGTTCCTTGATTATGTGAGTTGACAATGGTCTTCCTACTGTGAGCAAGGGATGCAGTGGTGGTGGGTGTTCCTGTCTGTGGGCCAGTGTTGCCAAATACTGCTGCAGTGCTCTTGTGAGTTGCTGATTCTCCAGAATTAGTGCTTTCTTGTGAAGGGCCAGCGCAGCACGTTCTAAATAAGCATGATTGTATCTTTTCCAGAAATTGTCAAGTTTCATGTAACTGAAGATTTCCTGTGACATTAAAAATTTTAATTATGGATTTAATTGTTATCAATATTAGTCACCGGTTGATTACACCCTGAAATGTTACATTGTTTGCTGTGTTTGCAAGTACATACTTTTAAGACACATAGGTCTATAAGGTGCAGTATGACTTCAAAAGTATGGTAAATACTGTATTCAGAAGAATACAGTTTGGTTAATACAAAGTAGATTATTTAATATTTACTCAATGGTCGCATGAGTTCATGAAGCATGAAGAAAATATTTTGACTTATCAGTGGATGGTGGTTACTGATAATATCAGTGAAAATATCCTTGATTAATAGTTGAGTGTTATGACCATGGCCACTGTCATTGAACCTTAAGGTAATATGCAGTGCTGTCAGAAATGAGACCTTGGCAGCAAAACTCACTCCCAAACAAATGGCAACGTTGCTCATCCCACATTGCTCAATGCATTGCATTCATTGCTTTTCTCATTTGGGCATGGCAAGTAGTTGAGAAGTGTAAATTCACTCCTATATAAATTCACTGTACCTCTCTTCTAATATTACATGGGATTGTATATTTATAATTCAAACTTTAATAAATCAGACCACCAAATACACTGTTTGGGGAAAATCCTTAATGGTCTATATTACCTCAGTACTCTGAAATGTTTTGGCTCTCAAGGGCCACTTTTAATGGATCATGTCAACTGTAGACAAAAGCTTACATAAATACATACATACATGAAATATAGTTATGCCAGTACAATGCAAAATTATGTAACAGTATCAAATGGATATATCACATCTCTTACATCCACAGTGTTATATAATTTTGCACTGTATTTTCATAACTGTATTTCATATATGTACATATTTATGTACACTTCTCTGTACAGTTGATGTGATTCCTTAAAAATGGCCCTTTGAGAGCCAAAACAAGTTCGAGTTGTGAGGTAAATATAGGCTGTTAGGGATTTTTCCTAGATACAGTGTATTTGGTGGTCTGCTTTATTAAAGTTTAACATTGTTATTATGTCAATCATTGCTGCTGTAAGTTCTGCTAAATATGGTGTCATGGTGTCATAGTTTGTAGAATATATCTTTGGCGGTGTAGATCTGCAACAATTGCGAATGAGCTCAAAGTTCAATTTCTGAGGCCACAGTTGTGATTTTTGTTTTGCTGTGAGGGAGTATTTGAATGCTGCCTTACAATACTGTAAAACTGACATTTCCTAATGCATCTTCTGAAATAACTATTTCTCAAATAAAATAATATTTAACCTTTGCCAGTGGTTCTGTGGGCAGTTCCTTACAAGCCATTTCCAAACTATTTTGTTCTACTTCACTTAGAACATTGGAAGTGTGTGGACCAATCACAAAAGGCAGCAATTTCTCTCGTTCTGTTTCCATCTTTCGACACACACTTGCGAATTTTAATATGCGTTCTCCCTTCTCCAGCAGCAATTCAAGTTCCTAAAACAGACAATTCATGTGGCACCATTATCACAGAATGTGTAGGAGGATAAAATGGAGGGAGGTTGGAGCAGAAAGTTATATGAAGTGGAGGAGATGTAATAAAATAAAAAATAATAATGTGAACTTGAGGATAACTTTGTCAATTCATTATGTGTTGTTTTAGTGCTTGGCTATCTTTATTTTTGGATTTCGTTCCTCCTGATTTGATATCCATAATTCTCAAAGCAATTCTGCAATCTGAGTAAGGTGCAGTTGTGTTCCTGGTGAGATATACTAATCACTTTTCTTCATGAAATGAACCATTAAGTGATAACATTTGAATCTCTAGGAGCCTCACAACAGTGTAATGCGTGAGAGCTGGTTCCGCTTGTTCAGACACCTACAGAATGGAATTTTCTACAAGTACCAACATACATAACTATGCCTTATTTTGACAGTATCTGTGGATAAATGTGACAAGTTGTGACTCCTTTCTGTGTGAAATATGTTAGTTCCCTGCTGCTGTTTTATGGCAGTCCCTGCCATGAATGCAGCACTGCTCATGTTTCTACCCATAATTTGACCACTGTGTGCTGAAATTGCAATTGACCTTTATAGTTTCATTACTGGAGCTAATCAAGCAGCTGAGTTGCTTCTCATCAAACTTTCTGCTCTGTACAAGTCGATTCCTTAGTGAGGAGAAGTACTGGCAATAGTAGGAGTGCTCTGCCTTTAGGTCACCTGTTTTCTGTTCATGCACCATCTTCAGATTTGCAAGCTGCTGCTTGAGGTTTGTAATGTGCTCCTGCAACAAACGATAATTTGGTATCTCTAGATTTCTAAAATGTTATTGTTTTCTTGTGTTCAGTGAATTTATACCTTAGTTATAAAGTGCCTATACATGATATTCTTATAGTGCATTAATTTTTGTTTTGATTGTAAGACTTTCTTGTTGACAGAAGTTTCATAAATACAAATCCATTCTAAAGCCAAAAATGACATTGCCATCCTCATTAAACAAAATTATATGCTATATTTATTATATTTCCATGTATAATGGTCTATATTTATCTTGTATTTTCCTGTTTAATGGTTTGTTGTATTATTTGAATCCCTTTCTACGCTCTCTGTGCAAGTGCAATCGTGTGTGTGTGTATGCACACATATACACACACACACACACACATGGGCATACATATGTATGAGAAAACTAAGCACCACAGTAAATTCTTCATTTTAGGAATGTCTTTCAGTATTTGGATTGTAAGTGTTTCAGTAGGACATAGCAAAATTTACCCTTGTATCAAAGCACGATACCTTCAAAATGTAAAGAGGGCATAATTGTGAATCTCATTTTGTTCTCAGTCATTGATACAAGGTGGAGACAAGTGAAAAATTAAGTTACTGTCTGGCTAGCTGGCAGTCTGTATCCTGGTATTACTGTAACTTTAGTGTTAAAGAGAAAATGCCCCTGCTGTAACCAAATTTAACACCTTGGATGTTTGCTCCAAAACCATTCATTTTAATGTAATTAAGCCTTTGCTTCCAAGAAATCAACACTGTTTATAAATGTGTGATACTTCTTCCAGAATTATATGCAAAATATCAACTGTTTTACTCAAAAGAGCACAGAAATGTCATATCAGCTAGACTGTTTAAACACTAAACTGATTGACTGTGGGATGTGTAATCAAAATTTGATTCCTGGCAGAAAGTCATGTCCAGGCTGACTGTGGATAAAAGTGCATAGTCTTATTATTCCAGTGTTTTATTTCCCTCAAATTACTAACCTGTCGTTTTTTTATACAATGTTTGCATTAGGCATAACATCTACCAGAAGCATAATAATTAACACTTACATATAAATTGGTCAGTATTTTACAGTGCTTCAAAATAGCTTCGGTGGACGCCTCATCTTGGGTTTTTAACTTGGCATATTGACTCTGTTTGTCTTCTGTAGAAGTGATATATTCTTGTAAAGTTTCCTGAAACTCTTTCCATAACTTTTCTAGTACTGATTCATTGTGATGCTGAATGTCTTCTATGATACTCATCATCTGGCACAAAAAAAATATATATATATATATAATTAAACTACTAAAATTTTCAATACATAAAAGGAAACACAACATTTATGGCAGGTACCACTGAGAAGTTTATTGATTTTTATAATTTTTGTCATGTTGAGGGGATTACTTTTGTATAGAGGAAGTTTTAAGTTACACAACTACAACTTGCTCTTCTCTGCGGTTGTACGCACAGGTGTCAATCTGCCATAGCATCTCTACGAAGGTTACTGTAATAGTAGCCATATGTTATGCACAGGGAATACATAGTTGTGTGGTGTATGCATATCAAGGTACATGTTCTAGAACAGTGTTTGTGAACAATGTTCACCAGATAGGTGTGTGGTAAACAGTTTCAGTGAGCAAATTTGATGTGTATTGGACTGTGCATCATCTTCATAACTGAAGAATACAATGCAGCTAGATGCCACTTATACTTTATTATGCTTAGGTTAGGCTCAACATGTTTTGGGCACAATTATGCCCATCATCAGGAGCTCACGACGATAGCGCTGGTTACCATGTAGGCCATCTGGTTCTGTAAAGATGTATGAAGTAGCTTTAGTATACATTTTGGTATTTGTGGTGTATATAAGGTGCGAAATTTCGCACCTAATACACACCACAAATACCAAAACTTGCATTAATGCTACTTCATACATCTTTACAGAACCAGACGGCCTATGTGGTAACCAGTGCTATCGTTGTGAGCTCCTGATGATGGGCATAAAGATGCCCGAAACATGTTGAGCCTAACATAAGCATGATAAAATAATAAGTGGCATCTAGTTGGATTTTATTCTTCAGTTTCAGTGAGCATTCGGTTGTTGTACAGCATTGTTTGTCCAAATATTCGATGTTCAACAATATAGCAATAATCAAGATGCACGTCAAGAAGTTTCAGCCCACATAGGCACCAGTATGAAAGATTTTGAAAAGGAGTTACTTCGGACAGTGTAGATACACAGCCTGGATAGGCTGGGTATCAAGTCATATCAGAAAACTGATAATGGTGACAAATTCAGGCTCTTAGACATTAGTTGATTTGAACCACCTTGTGTAGCTTTCAACGTCAAAAGATTTTATTAACTAGCATGGAAGCCACACAAAATACATATTTCACTTTCAGTTAGATGGTGGTCCATAATGAGCCACTGAAGTACGATATTTTATAGAATAATTCATTATAAATATACTTTAAAATTTTACATAAAATTTTTCCATACGAACAATTACAAACATGGTGACAGTACGAACATTTGAAGTTACATCTGACAAATTTAGTGTAATAGAATATGTGCTGATGAAAACTATGCATATAATTGGATTACTAAATTATATACAATAAGTGGTAATTTATACTTCCTGCTAGATCCTTCATACAAATTATCAGTATATAAATAAAGTAGACATCAAAACTCTTTTCAGAATTCTGTGTCAATCAGAAGTCAAATTTCCCTTCATAATTTGGACTGTAACTCCATGTATGCTAGTGGAACTAACTCTTGGGCACAATAAAGTGTCAAAGAGTTCCACAGTATTCTAATATGCTGACTTTTTTGGCAATCTTATCCTTGTGATTACAATATTTTTCACAGTTATGCAGTAATTGAAGTCAAGTAATGACAAAATAAATGAGTTAAGAGACAACAAGCATCACAGACTTGGCAACTACATTCACTGTTTGTGGCATTTAAATGATATATGGCTGTTACATATATTGACCTCCTAAGACCTTCTTCATAAATAACAAATACTGTGACTTCAGAACAATATTTAAATACCAAATACCTTGTAGTTCCTAGAAGAAGTTAAGACAGACCTGTATTTTAGCTCTAGATTGATTGTTTTCAAATCATAAATACACTGTGGTACAATAAAAAACATTGATACCAATGCAAAACTAACAACAAAAATTCAAAGTTCAGTATAGTACCCAACAACTTCCCAATTTTACACAACCAGTTCTACCTACATTAGTTTTAACTTCATCTGTTTTAAGTTCATAAGTTTCTTTCCAAACAGAGGTCCATGTCTCCATTTCATTCAGCATTTTAAAGCTGATGGTTTGTAGAAGTTCTTCATTATATGTGGCTCCAGATATTATCCTTTGTTTTTCCCTTGAAGCTTCAAGGAGCAGTGCATCACGTTCCTTTACATATGTATCTCGAAGTTCTTCAAGTTGTTGTGCATGTAAGGCTGCAGTGTACAAAATATACAACGAATGTAAACAAATAATCTTACACTTTAAAGCCTGTTTTCCATGGAACAGTTTTATTTTAAAATCAAGAATTTGCCTATGTCTTAACTTGCAAGTGTGGAGAAATTTTATATAATGTGGATGGTAAAGTAGGAAGTTGGGCTGGTGACTGGCCTGCTTCATGAAATTTTGCATGGATTTGACATGCTAAGGGACACAATATCATGTAACTGAAGAACGAACTTATGAACAGAATATTTCAAAGATTCAACTTCAACTATTGATTTTGTAATTATGATGCAGTCATTTCATCCCAGTTCTGTTTCATATGTCTAATATCCAAGGTGTATTTGATGTACAAGGTATTAGTAAATTTAATTTCATTCCTAGCTTCAAGTGACTGTCTCCATACTCATATGTTCATATATTGATTATTTTTTATACATCTGGCAGTGGTTGGGGTCATAATTAGAATTTCCAATCCTCAGCTGGTATATAATCAAATTTGTTGCTTCGGCTGTAATTTGTGCAATCGATCTTTTTATCTTCTCCATTTGTGTTCCAGAATTAATTTCCACACCTCTAATAATCATCAATGCCTTGTGAGGCCAAAAAACTAAACACCAAACAAACTTATCACTTCTGTTTCCTTCTTCTTTCTCAGATGCCCTTCATTCCTCTTTGCCCTGACAAGCTCATTTCTGGCTGTATGTGCCCCTCAACCAAATTCCATTCCAAAGCCTCTGCACACTTTCTACGCCATGTGATGTCTAAACTTAAAATTCTCTGGGCACGATTAAACCCTACAACTTTTAAATACAAAAATATGCTAACCACTAATCTCAAAACCAAATCAGTAATTATCTGCCCATGTGATAAACCAATCATCTGGGTTTGGAGTAGGTCAGTTCCCAAAACATTATGTGTGTAAAATATAGTTCAGATATTACTTCGAAGGTACATTCAAATATCACTTTCTTGTACTTGTGCTTCTCTTTTCCTTGCAGGAAAAATGTGGCAGTACTCACATAAGAAAACAGATATACTTAATCCTCTTGTTTTAGCCTACTATACTTTTAAAAACAAAAACAGTGCTAGTATTGCATAGTGGTTAGTAACACCATAAAAAACCCCTACTTATACTTCATTTCAAAAAGCCATTCTTTGTTCTGAAAATATGAAAACAACTAAGAACCGAATTATTTACGTGCAAGAGTAAAGTTTAGATTTGTCTTATTGTAACAATGATGGTAACTATTTAGACAAAAAGTGGAGATTAGAGATGCGTTATAAAGAATGGCAATTTAACTCTTACATATCTAGATAATGGCCTTTTGGCATGCAGATATAAAAATAAGTTAAATGTGGCATGCAACAAATTTATAAACATACATGTGTACAGAAGACACCCATATCTTATATTTTCTGCAAATGTGTAGTGCTTGTATGTTCAATGAGTCCATCAAAGTTTAACCCTTCAATGATGCTGGGGGTTAAATTCCAACTATTGCCCAGGACAGAGGGGTTTTAAATTTGAACTACCCTTCAACACATTGACAACTGTATAGTGAACAGAGGCAAGCAATACTTGAAGAGTCTGTGCAGTGCACTGGGGTCAGCATTGAAAGGTTAATATGCAACTATGTAGACAATCATATACACATACTGTTTAATATCAGTGACTACTGCCATACAAAACTTAATTTGTACTTACCAGAATTGTGAAGAACTGCTTCCTTTACAGTTTATCAATAATTATTTTAATGAAAATAAAAATTGTCACCAAGTTTCATCCATGCAACCATTTTTCACAATGTGAAGTACAGCATTTGAAATGTTAATTTTTTTTCCAAAATTATAAATGGCACTGCTCCCTCTTTGTATCATATCTGAGGGGGTCTGTAGATTAATGATGCTGCATCAACCATGCAGATTACTTCAGTGGCAAATCCTGATCCAAAGAAGAGTTTTAGCAAAAGGGGTCATAAAGCAGCATTTTACAAGTCCACTAGACCTGACCTCTGGATCAGGATTCACCGCTGAATTACTTAGTACTGAATAAGGTGATCTGGAAAGAACTAGAAAGGTATAAATTATAGTCTGTTTCAGGGACTGTCTTAGCTTTCACTTTGAATTACTGAAGAAAAAAATCCATCAATCCTGTCCAAGTACTGGCACATCTCTTTCCAGAAAGTAACTGTTTTACATACCTATAAGCTGATCAATAATTTCAGTATGGGATTTAAGATTTCTAGCATACTGCTCTTCTGATTCATCTAGCTCCTTTAACAGGCTATCAATTACACGATTCTTGGATTCTGTAACATGCTCAAACAAGTTCCACAAGTCCTGAAAGAAAATTGCAACATTATGTGACATAATAATCTTTACAACATTACCTAGCAATGTATCAATAAAGCTCTTCTCATTGAAGTAATACATTTTAGGAACCTGAAGGATTAAGTATACATGCAATACTTGGGGTTCTGTCTGCAGTAATTGTGAAGATTACTGTCTCCTTGTATATGATGCCATATAGTATTGTGCAACTGTATGAATGGTTTGGAGAAACTTGACACCTCCATCATCTACTCTGAAACAGAGGCAGTAGTTTCCCTGAAACTTTTATAGTTGTCTACCAAAGCATGTGGCATTTTATTTCAGAAGACAGTAACTTATCATGTACAAAGTTTTCAAACCCATTCATACTGTTAGTGGATATCTTAATAACATGTTAACATACAGATTCACAGGGATCATATTACAATGATTCACAAGTTATTTTCTTCACATCCATACAGTCCACATAACCCCTATGTTCATTGTCCATTACTCTATGGAAAATGCGTTATTTGGAAGTAAACACACACACATATTCTATGGTACAAATTAATGCTCTCCATGGTGCTAAAGTTGTTCTGGCCATGCAAGTGTGTATAAAGACTATGTTTTTGCTATTTCTGAATGCAGAAAATAACAAGTTGGGAAATGTATGTATGGCATATCAGTTCTTGTATATTTGTTCTACTATTTCTTACATATTTTCCAATTCATGAACGCTAACTTCTTATGGTCTCATAAGTAGCACAGAAATGATGATAATAAAGCAAAACACTGATAAATGCAAGTGCTTTCAGTATCTGCCTACACTTTTTCCACATTTGTCTGATCCTTACATAAAAGGTAAAGTGCTTGTAACCCTTTCAGAAATAAAGTATAATAGACATTAATTTTTGCCATATTACAGCTTCCAGCCATGTGGATCCTCTTCTGAACTAATAAGCAGAGCTCTTTTCTACATATTTAGAGTTAATTTCTATCACAAGAATGCAGTGCTAACTGAACATGAAAACTATAAATAAGTTGACTGTTTTCATATTCTCTCCAAGTTTTTGTCGCACAGAGAAATATCACCTGCTAAGATCTAACATTTGTTAGATTATGTGAGCCTGAAAGAAATAGAGTTCATATTGAACCTTCATGCTGTTACCTCCAATTCTTGTTTCATCTCCTTAGTTTTAATTTGCCGAAGGATTTGGCGCCACTGTTGGTTGATTTTAGCAAGATTAAGTCTTGTGAATGCCTCTTCATGCTTCAATTTATTCTGGATTTGAAATAATAAAGATAAATTTTCTATTATTTTGTAATTTCTGCTATCACTAATCTAGAAGCAAGTTAGTAAATGCTCTTAGAATTGAGTATACAAAACAACAGTAGTTTACAAATATATTTTTGCTGCGAGTTATGCTAACAATAAGGTATCTCAAGCAGAATGTGTTTGATTAATTTTCAGGTCACTACTTTGATTTATTAACATTACAGGCGCTGTTAGCTTTTTAAAATATTCCACTGTCCTACCTTCATGAAAGTAGCAACAAGTTGTTGTTTGCGCCGTTTTGCCTCTTCTTCTATAGCGGCCCTATGTTGCAAATATCTTGCTCGTTCTTCCTCTGTCATGCGTGACAGCTTGCTTCCTTTTCCTTTCTTTTTTGGTGCCATTGTTATAACTTAATCACAGCCTTCTACAAATGCAGTTACTTTTTAATTAAAAAACAAATAGACATTCATATATTATATTAGTTTTATTGTACCATAATTTATTTGATTTTGTCACAGGTTTTTTTGTCAATTTAGAACTAAATACAAACCTGAGTCAAAAGGTATGTTCAACCAAAATTCACAATGGATAGTTGCTCTTCACTAAACCCCTGAATTACACACTTCAGCTGCTCACTGGCTAATAAATCAAAAGCTAACATGACTGTAAAGTATATACAGCTGGTGGATAATTAGTCTGGTCCACCCTAGGCCATTAATAGACTGGTGTATTTCCTCTGAAATTAACAAATTCTAAAATTCATGCAATAAAAATCCACATTTAATGCAAGGTTTGAGGTTCTCACAGTGGTGTTACCAAAGATTTGAGTTTTCTGCATTATTTCGTCAAGCTGACTGAATGAGTTAGTGACCTTTCAAAAAACTGTATTATTATTGTAACATCAGTAAATACTTATCATTCGATTCAGGTAAGAACCCTTGATGTGTGTAATGATTTGAAAGTGACGAATGTCAATAACTGGAAAGAACTAGCACTGAATAGGAAGACTTGCAATGACCTGGTTTTTGAAAGCCACAATCCACAAAGAGTTGTAAAGCTAATGGAATAAGAAAACAGGTAAACTCTGAGAACTTGAATTTTCCACATTTAAATTCTGATTAAAATTGCTGTGCACAGAAATTCTAATGCTCTTTCATTAACATTCCCAAACCGGTAGAGATAGGTTACAAGCTATTGTCAGTTAAAGCAACAGTGGCCAGGTACTGCCAGGTCATTAGAAATGAATAATAAATGTCTCTAGTTTTATACAATACAGTATGGGATTCCATTGTACAGGTCTTCCAAACTAGATTAGTCTGGTTTGTGGCATTTTGATTTGGGATGCTCTGGACGAAGGTGTTCAGAAATGAGTGGAATATCTGTTAAGTCCTGGAACGACGTTTTAAAATGAGAAATTATAACATATTTCACATGGATGTCACGGTAAGACAAACCTCCAGTATTCGCCTGTTAAATCTGGTGTGGTGTGACTCTGATGTACAAATACAAGTAAATAAAAATGGGATAAATGTGAGGATTAAGGGGGAAGTGCTGTCCATTGCTTTACATCTTTCATCCCTGAGTAGTATTGTTGCACTTCACCAAGGACAACTTCCTACCTTTCTCCTTTCATTTACTTCCCTTTACTAAACATAACATCTATTTCCCCCAATTTTTAAAGTTTGAGTAACAATGATGTAAAGCAAATATCCTCAGCAGACTCATCTTCCGCGCCGAACAGAAGTGAGGCTTTCCAGGACAGACCCTTATACTAGACCACTGCAAGCATTAAGTAGAAAAACGCGCACAGCTACTATCGAAATTTTATCCCGCAATCTCATGTTATAAGAACATCCAAATATTTTCACGCCTTACGTCAGGTTACCAGGATTGTTGCGAGGGCGGGCGCCCGCGTGTGTGTATATGGTGGGGGGAGTGGGGAGGTTAGTGGTACGCGCACGCACAATCGCTTGTAACGGTTTCTTTGAGAAAAACTTTAACACCATCTCATTAATTCCCAGAATGGAGACATATATCTTGGAAGTGAATGCCACTGCGTTTATTAAAATTAATATTTAGGGATGTGTTGCCGTGTGGGCAGTTGAATGATGCCAAGCAAGCTCCCCCCCAAAAAAGTTGTTGCGTACCAACAAAACTACCTGGTCTCCCATTCTAAAATACAAATAATGTACAACAGTTATTGTTGTTTCGAAGTACTTTACCTACACCAGTATTTTAATATTGTAACTGTACAATTAGTAATCGTATCACAGATTGGTCGTTAAGGCTGTACCCAGATTTATTTCGTTACTATAGCAACACAGGTATCGCATTCTCCAACCTCGTCTCCTTTACTCCTCCTTTCTTTCATTGACAACCTGTGCGTATCGCTATAAAAAAACTTTTTTCGTGTAGCAATTTAAAAATTTTGTTGTTTTAATATATAAAATATTCTAATGAATAGAATAAGAATAAGGATACTAATGTTGTAAGATAGTTTTTACTACAATAAGCTTTAAGGCTGCCGTACATCCGTGGCATTAGTTATGGGCCCTAATGACGAAAAAGATCATTTTAGTCTTAAAGAATAAAACTGCAATGAAACTACGTAAATCATTCAGAGCACATGATTACCTAGCCCTCTATTGCATTCCGCTCCCAATTGGGAACGTTTGTATTTGTATTTCATACATGCATTGTTCCCAGATGAGAACAGGATTAGCATGTAGTAAGGACTTGGCCGCTGGATGCAAATATATTTTTGATTTTATAAAAAAAATGTAGTAAAGGGTGTAATAAAGATTTAACAAAACTGATTGAAGAAACCTTATGAGTTGCAGAAATGTGGTCCGAGTGTCCATGACTCTTATTTTCTTTTTGATCCCGTTGGCTCAATGAGAAAGCAGACAGACTCTTTTCTTCACAAAAAGGTTACTTGTCGAGATACCAGTTGATTAATGTGAAGAAAAACAGAAAACTGGAGACGTAAATGAAAAACGTTGTTTCGCGCCTGAGAGACTTGGACAGTTTCCTTTTTTTTTTTTTTTTTTTTAACTTTAAAATTTAGTATTAGCCTATAACTTTCGTACCCATGGTTTCTGAATTTTCCTAACTCAATGGAACAGAGTCATTCTTGAAATCAACTACTCAAGAAAATTCCATTTTATGGGACACAAAGTCAATTTCTGTGTTCACATGTCCCAATCCTGAGCCAAATGAATCTAGCCTTCTTTATTCCACCTTATTTCTCGATCCATTTTAATCCTATTCTCTCATTTACGCTTACGTCTTCCCTTCGGATTTCGTTACAAAAACATAATGTGCATATCATGGACACGTAAGAACGTGGGTTGTGAAGGGTATTTGAAAACACGACCAAAATTTCATACGATAAATGACAATAGGGCATACTGAAATCGGGCTGAACTATTAAGCAGCATTTAATTTTACTTTCAATAAATGTTGTTATTTTTCTCAGTTCGTCTGTGGAACACTAATCTTTCGTACGCGCCGCTAAGTTCTCACGTCCATTATAGCTCCCTTTCAAGTGGAACATAATGTGCTGTAATCTGTACCTGGGGATGCGTGGTGTAATGCTAGCACAGATCATTTAGTGCAATTGTTATGTAGTGGGTGTAGTTTTATGATCCGTGGTAAAGAAACTGTGGATTGTGGAGAAGAGAGTATGTAGACCATACCGATTTTGGCAATGTGTGAAATAATATGATTGTGACATTCTCGAATATAAAATGACGTACAGTTTGTGTAATTGTGTGACACCAGTTTTTAATATAAGTAAGAGAGTATTATTTCCTTGTTCTGGTGGATTTCGTGATGTTACAAGGTTATGGAAGACAGTTGAGGTTAGGTTTGTTGGTGGTATAGCTGAAGGCTCCACAGTAGCTGACAGAAGAGATTTATTACTGTCGAAGTCAGAATCGTTTGTAAAACGTAAAGAGAATTATGAATCTCGGCTATTGAAGATTGCCATTATTGGTGTCCCAAATGTAGGAAAAAGCACTGTCATAAATCAGCTGGTGGGTCGGAAGGTAAATATTAATCAGTCTCCCATTTTAGCCTGGAGAGTCTAAAAAGTATTATTTATTTATTCGTGGCGTATTTAACAACGCTGTCATTAGCACAGATTGTACAGTGTCGAATGTTTGGATGATCAATGAGTCATTGTGTGGCAGGAGCTGTCGTGGCCTAAATTGAGGCACTAGCCCTACTTTTACCGGGAGGAGGGGGGGGGGACGAAGAACCCACGGAACACTTCAGGATAGCCGGTCATTTATCCAAGATTTGAACCTGGTACCTCTCATATGTAATTTTAAAAAATGTAGTGATATATGGTGAGATTTTTTAGACACTGCCTCTGTGTAGCGAATTTATGCATTAGAGTCCACCCAACTTGATGGAAGGAGCATACAACTCATCCACCTAAGGGCATGCTCATAAGAAATCCTACCATATTCCTTTGTGTATTTTATCGGACCAGTGTGATGACAACTTTACACTTCTTGTTGAACTTAAAGTGCACTTACAGTTACAGGATATAATAAGATGATTCTAACATTTCCAGCAAGTCACTGAATGTAGATAATTTTAACTAATTAATTTAACTGGCTATTCTCCCTTGCAGATAAAAGTGAGTTTTTACACTACACAATGGAAATTAAGCTGGCCTTTTTTAAATGACACATTGCTAATGCTAGGTGACTTGACTGATATGAAAGTGGGCATAATTATTTTCCACTTGTTGCTGTGAATATACGCAGAGGCTACATTTGCTTGTAAATACATACTTACGCAATCAAACATTAAAGTTCTTGGATGGATGTTACAGGGACAAAGACACATGAAATAAGAAGGCAACTGTTTATTATTATTATTATTATTATTTTATTCACCTTCCTTAGATCCATTACAAGGTACAAGACCAACTGGATGTGGAAGTAGTCAAGATACTTTAGATAGTTACAATAAAAGTAGTACTTAATTCTTATTCTAAATACATAAAAATATCATAATTATATGTTACAATAAGTTAAGACTTAAGTACACAGTCGTAATTCAAATAATTCAGTACATAACTATCTATGCTTGTACATGGTCAAGTACTGGTTTAAAATCTCTTAGGTTTACAAATATTGTAGAAGTCATCTATCGAGTAGAGTGATGTCTTTAACAGGAATTTTTTTAGGAGTGACCTGAATCTGATGGGATTATGAGATTCATTTTTTAAAGTGGGAGGAAGAGTATTGAACATCTTTATCCACGTATTGTAGGGTCCTAATTGGTACTTCTTTAGGTGAGCTGAGTGCTTGATGTAAGTTTAACAACTGCCTAGTATTAATCGAGTGCAAGTCCATGTTTAGGGAAAATAGTTTTCCATTCTTTTTCAAAATCATCTTCCTTTACTGCAGCACACTTTTTACACCTTTGTATAAATTGCACAAAACAGTCATGGAAAGTGTCCAAAGGAACTGCATGTAAATAGGTGGTTACATTCCTCTTGATGTCTTCAGCATCCTGATATCTTCTTCCTTTGAGGTGCAGTTTTTGCTTGGGGATAAAAAAGTGTCAGTTGAATAAGGTCAGTGGCTGATCTCCACTGTGATGCAATTCTCCAGGAAGCTCTTGACTGTCACTGTAAACTACAGGTATGGTAGATATTTTGTTGGAGGTGGAACGTGTGATGACAGATATCAGCTTATCATTAAATAATCCAGGAACTCTTGTCCACATTACTGTAAAGCTTATTATAATGCAGGTAGACCAGCCTTGGACTCCAAAATTGAGCTGCTGATGTATCTTCTGAAAATACGCAATGACACTAGGCACATGTTTTGCTGTTGAACCACATAGACACCTCACTGTTCGATCTCTTCTTCTTTTATTTCAAAGAAACTTTGAATTTATGGAAGAACGGCATGGTCACCATAAAAATGACAAAACTAACAGAAACTGAATCACCATAATCAGCCTAACATATAACACCAAAAAAGAGAGTAATTTTTCCATGACATTCGTACATTCCATTATGATCTTGAAAATAATGTGAACAGTAATTATGTTGACACCAAACTTTAATCTATCTGTGTTCTGAAGAATCAGTGTGTACTGTATGCATCTAAAGCACATTTTCATGTGTCATACATTGTGTAGAGTGGAGTAGCCTTGCTGAGCTACTGACACTGGCCTAAGCCTTGATACCACGTAAAAACAGTGACTGCACTATTCTCCAGTAACACACTCAATCATTTTGACTCAGAATAACCATTTCATTTTAAATTGTGATTTTTTTAATGTTTTCCTACAGGTTTGTTCTATTTCAAGTAAGGTGCATACTACTAGATGCAAGGCAAGAGCAATTGGAATTGAAGGAAATACACAATTAGTGTTCCTGGACACTCCTGGCCTAGTCAATGTCGATGAATCTCGCCGGTAAACACTGAATACTTAAGAACATGTGTGAAGGACTCCAGATATAGAAGTTGCCAAGGAAATTTATTGGGGACCAATATCAAGCACAGTTTAAACTTTAAATGTTTCACTTATGTTCTCTGGTCATTACATTTAACATTTATCCTAAGTTTCTAAATATGTCCTGTATAAATATTTGTATATTAGCAACTGATGGAGCCTGGGTGAATGAATTTTGAAAATTGGCTAGTATATTTAGGTTACATGTCTGAAGTTCATCATGTATGTTATGTTACCTTATATACTTAGCTACACAATTATCCTGCCATTTGTTCTGAATCTGTGTACATTATTTGATACAATACTTAAAATACAAATATAATATGAAGGTTGTGGCAGCCCACACATTTAACTGTGTAAATACTGAGTGAATTTCAGTGGAACTTGGTTTTTGTAGGAGCCTTGCTAAAACTGTGAAGCAGATTTAACTCCTCTTTAACATGGTGAAACTGAAAGAGCCCTGCCGCTTCTAACACAGTAAAATGCAGTAAAACCACATTTACTAGGAAAACTTTGGGCCAACAGCACCATACCCATTAGTGTTCCAGATGGAAAGGGCAAAGCATTAATTTTGATGCATACCTGTCACTTGTAATGCTTTTTGTACATGAACTTCAAATTCATTGTTTTGTGGACCTTGAGAATGGCTCATCACAAAGAAATATTGTGCATGACAAAACATGTCTCATATTTGCAGTTTTATTTGGATCATTTTTGGTATGGCAAACACAAGTATAAAATTTGCCATGTTACTAAGTATCACACTATTAAAGAATGTAAGGGAAGTGCAGATGAAGCTCCATGCCATCACAGTAACATGAACATTAGTGGCTGCTTTATACAACAGAAAGAATCCAAAGTATATGTTAAATAGGTGACTGAGTAAACCTCAGAACTGACTTAGGTGTGGTGGTGAGAAATCTGTATGCTATTTGTCCAAACAGTCACTTTACCAAGAGAGCTACTTTATGTGCAACAGTAACATGACAAACTCATTTCTGAGAAACTTAGAAATGTTTCTGATATGGAAGCAGTAATTTCTAGGCTTGAGATTTGAGGCTTTGGCTGGATTGGTACCTTAAGTAGGTCACAGCTGTAGTATAGTCAGTGCAGTTGAGAATTAGTTTTTAACTGTTTAGCACTCAAAATCACATATACCTGCCATGCATTGAGATGCTCAAAATGCCTATCATCAGGTTAAGGCGACCACATTTATTGGCTTTCCTTATGCAGCTGTTATTTAAATTCTGGTCTTGTGCAGTTCCCACAAATCATTTAATTCCAACACCAATCATAGTATTTTATGTCTTCATAGAGTGCTTATATACAGTTAATTCGGAGAGTTCAAGATATGTACCTTAGAACTATAACAAATTTCCATATAGGCATCCCACATGGTAATTAATTTGACTTTTACTTGGTGTGATTACCTGACAGGAAGTTAAATAAACTATAACATTAAATTCTTGATAGGTTTTGAACAAATATAATAAGTTGATATATGTTTAGTAGACAATCATGACATGCTCTGGAAATGCCATTATTTCACTTAAAGCCAGTTATTAAAAAAAAGTCATTTTTAGTGCTAATGAACATACTTTTTTTCTGCACAGGCACCATCTTGAATATACCTTTCATAGTGACAGTGAGACAGCCATGTTAGAAGCAGATGTCATAGGAGTGGTACATGATGTCTCAAACACATGGACACGAGACAGACTTGATCCCAAAGTGTTACGATTGCTGTACCTGTATCCTAAGAAGAATTCTTTTCTTATACTGAACAAAGTACGTTTCATATCTTTTAGTGAGGACTGTCATAAACTACCACTAAAGAAACGGTCATTCATATGTAGTTCTACCATCCGCTCATCTCATATAACTGTATGCAGCTTCTTTAATGAGTATGTACAGTCATACATGATAAGTAATTAAATAAATAAATATCATAAAATCACTTCCAGATCTCTTGTCCATTAGGGTTGCTGCTTTGTTTCAAAACCTAAATATGCTCGTTATGTTAGTGTAAATGCGGAGTGAAGACTGCTTGTGTCTGCTCTATGACAATACATCTAGGGAGGTCACAAAAAAATCTTGTTCAGTGACTAACATCCATTTTAAGTGAACGGAAGGACTTGTAATTTCTCTACAGACAAGGCCTTATTCCATTACGAAAAAAAGATAAAAGAGATACATTGTAGTAGGATTATAAGACGTAATGGAGCTTAGGTAAATGTAAATTAATATACATTTAGCACAACTGTTAAATCTGTTAAGGTAAATCAGTCTCTGTATAGGCCTGGACAGGCCCTTAGGGCTCCAGGAGGCTGAGGCTCCCAGAATTTCTAGACAGTCAGCACATGGACATGTCAACATTGTCAGCCCCACGCACCGGCTGCCTTTACCCTCAGGAGGTACCTCTGGTACTCATGTCTGTTAGAGGATAAAATGACCCCAGGGACATAATGGAGCCATTGAAAAATCTCAATGACCCCATCAGGAATCAAACTAGTTTGTAGTGTAGTACCTCAACCACCTGTGCTACCACATATCCTCATTTAAATCTGGTACTTTGTTCATAAATTCTTTGTTTTAGTTGCATAAAATGAGTTCTTTTGGGGGAGGTTATTCACATGCTTCATATCCAGAATTACTTGATGAATGTGTGAAATTTGGTAATGAAGCTGTGGACTACAATTGGTATGGAAGCTGTATGTTGGTTTATATCAGTAAATTGTGACACTGATTTGTGTGAAGCGCAAACAAAGCTTCATGGTTCTTTCTTAAAAATAAAAAAATAAAAAAAACATGAAAAACTGCAAAGAATCAGTACATGACATAAAATATACAGCTTTTGTAGAATTTGTAAATTGACAGCATTTGTAAATTACAGATAGATGCAGTGAAGACCAAGAGGAAGCTGTTGGATATTGTGCGTCTTCTCACAAATAATTCCTTGGCAGGGCAATTAGAAATATCTGAAAATGAACCATCATTAGTAATAGATTACACAGAGACTAGAGAGCAGCAGACAGCAGATATGAGGCACACTGAACCACTGAACAATGAAATTAACTCCGCTCAGAGCCTCTCAGAACTTCAGATTCACAGGAAGGTGCAAAATCAGAAGGGTTGGTCCAAGTTCAATGAAGTCTTTATGGTTTCCGCCCTCTTAGGAGATGGTATGAACGATATCAAGGTAAATGCAAAATTCGAAACATTTCTGGACACATACTTTACTGTTTTTGTGGGATCAAAGCCAAATGTACTTTCATTGGCACCCAAAGAACAAGAACATGTTTGTGGATTGTACAGGGTTCCTTAATATATGCATTTCTAGGTTATAATACCCCGGGCCTTTATGATCAAGTCACAAGGTAGAATTCCTTGTTACAAAGGGCATTCAGTATGAAATGATTTTTTTGATAGGTGGTCTTAGTATCACCAGCATGGATTTTATTCATCCTTTTTGTAGGTTCAGAAAGGTGAAAGTGCATTCTCTAAAGTTTTCAGAATGTGTGATTTTGAAATGTTAAGAGAGGTAGACCCTTGATATTTGTCAGTCACTGTATTGCTGCTGCTAAAATAAAACTGGTTAGACTAGTAGTTCTTCCAGTTCCCTATTTATGCACCATTTTACTGATTTATACACTGTATTGAAAGCTACAGAAGAACAGATTTCATGACCACTGAAAAAAGACAACCACTTTGTATTTACTACTTTACCAGAGGGTGGTAAATGAAACAAAAAGCAAAAGTAATTAATATAACTTTAATATTTTTGAGGTCACATATGACCCTAGATTTTAGTAAAAACCGTAAACCCCACCCCCCCCCCCCCCCTCAATATAAAATTTTCCAAGCCTACATCCTTTATTATTGAATAACAAAAACTAACACATACCAATAAAAAAAAAAAAACAAAAA
>Ga0123352_10004193_pt1 | contig 21167 bp, 7 predicted proteins | sample TergutLab28metaG_FD_89700 | JGI IMG/M metagenome (GOLD analysis project Ga0123352, IMG submission 89700) | Labiotermes labralis P1 segment gut microbial communities from Petit-Saut dam, French Guiana - Lab288 P1 | ecosystem: Host-associated > Arthropoda: Insects > Digestive system > Gut ...
GTTGGTTGAGATAAAAATTGGGTTGAACTTTTAATTTTTTTTTTTATTTTTGGGAAAGGAGCTAAAAAGCCAAAGGCAGTTTTTTATTTTCCCCAAAACCCCCCCCCCCCCCCCCCCCCCAAAGACACGATTTAAGGCCTGAAGATTCCTTTGTACATGTTTCTTAGTCTGGTCTCATCTCACATCCTGCAATAATTTAACTAACTAACGTCACTGAGCAGAGTACTGCTTGAGAATCTGACACTTAGTCGGGTAAGAAATTCCCAGTTTCTATTACAGAAAGTGTGCCTGCATTATCTTTTTCAACAACTGAAAACTGACTGCTTTTGTTTAGGAGAATATGCTTCGAATACTGGACCGAAGGCCGTCTATTTAACATAATATTCGTCCTACATAATTGGAGAGTATTTTTTTTTATAAAATCCTAATTTGACACTAAAGGTCACCTTCCAATTTGTGTTATGTAACTTGTGAAATTGACAAAGCTTCGATTACATCAACCACAATGCAACAAGAAACAACAGTACCAAAAACAACAATGTATGAATTCATGTTTGTAAAGAGAAATACGCCTGTAGTTTTACCAAGCCACTACCTGTCACGTTCTTTAACTTTAAAAAAACGGACTTTTATGAAGATAAGTGAATAAGAAGCACATAACAAACCATCTAAAAAGTGCATTGATTGCTGCCATAAAACCCATTTTTGTTCACGGCAACTGAGCGAAATCCTGATTCGAGAGAAGTATTTGCACCACTATTGGAACAGGGTCTCCAAATTTTCGATTATGTTAGATCTCAAGAGCTTCTATTCGTAAAACAAAAACTTTTTAAGGCAATTTTTGAGTGCACTGCAGATGAAGTTTGGTTGGCGACCGTGGGAATTCTGAATTTGGCTGTAGCTTTTCGGTTTAATTCCGACGTCGGAAGTGAAAATTTGAACGTCGATGGAACAAGTACAACTAAAATTTATGAAAATGTAAAATGTTAGAAATTGCAAACGAGTCAAATGATGATTTTTACGGGATAAATGTAATGTGGCCGTTACAAGCGGTGGTAGAAATTGTATATATAACCCTTTAAAGACGAATGGCAGACGGATTTATTTAAAAACCCAGTCCGTACCGCGCTGTAAACACTTTTCATGTCGGTTATAAAAACCAATCCGTTTGTGATGTAAGTGGCATAAGTCGCTGTTTATTCACAGAAAAAATTTAAAACACACAAATACAGTGCGTGGGCAGAGCGTACAATTCTTGAATGTTAAACATGTTGGTACATCACCTAAACAGTACACTTTAAAAGGTTAAAGGGGTGATCTTAGTAACTGACCAACTTAATGCACAAATTCTTGTTTTATAATAAGTTTATTATATGCCTCTACATGTTTCGAGCACTATTGTGTTCATCATCAGGAGGTCAAAATTGTATTATACAGCATCTGGTACCATCACACTCTGTAGGTGGCCGTCCGGTGCACAGGTTGGGAGAGGATTCTGTGCACCGGACGGCCACCTACCTAGTGTGATGATACCAGATGCTCTACAATACAGTTTTGACCTAATGACGAGCACAATAGTGCTCGAAACATGTAGAGGAATATAATAAACTTATTATGAAACAAGAATTTATGCATAAAGTTGGTCAGTTACTAATATTATACTGAGCAGCACGGTCAATAAAACATCAACATTTAAAGGAGTGGTATAGCACTGTAATTAGGGACATATGTGTCGAGTTAAAATTTGAACCGAACCCCATAGCCGCGCGGTCTAAAGTGTGAGCTTCTGGCCGCTCGCTTGCTGGGATTGTGCGGTCGAATCCCGCCGAGGGCATGGATGTCTGTACTGTGTTGCCAGGTAGAAGTCTCTGCGACGGGCCGATTCTTTGTCCTGAGGATTCTTACCTAGAATGTTTTTGTGTGGGTGTGTGTGTGTGTGTGTGTGTGTGTGTCGTTCAGTGTGATGAGGTGCAACAATGACCCTCTACAACTACAAAGGTAGAAAGGGGTCAGACTAAGAAAGAAAGAAACTTAAGATTTGATGAAAAGTGGATGTAACAAGGCCTTTCAATAAAATTTGGAAGTTTTAACCAACAGAATCGACACAACAAACACCAGATAGTTATTTAATTGCCAGATCCATATTGAGTTATTTAGAAGAACAAATGAAAGCAACGTTTATATTCTACAGCAGGTTTAGATTCCATGTACCACGGATATAGATTCCTGAGAAAATATGAACCGACACAGAATTAATCGATGTAAGTTCTTATCTCTTCTATTCATTTCATGATCGTACAGCCGAAATGAAAATACAAATGCTGATGATGGTAGGAATAAAAACGGGTAAAACAATTCTTCCGCATAAGGCTAGGCCCTTTCATTTATAATGATTTAAAATTATATTTTTTTACTGCTTTCAGTTGCTTACTGATCTAATTTTGCAATTCCAACCATAAATTCGAAACTGAATGAAAAAGAAAAATTAACTTAGGGTTAATTTTAAAATAGAGAAATTTTATTTTGTTCTCAGTGTCTGTACGTCTACTTCAGTTTATCTGACAGAAACAATGCGGTGGTTCTGAAGAGAATTTGAGGTGGAATAAACATACTTTTCACTTATGTGGAATGAAAACTTCATAAATCTCTTCTTTGTCTCCGAGGCAACAAATCCCGCAATGTCCCTTGCGTGATCCTGCCTCAAGCAGTTCCGTTGTTGAATATTCTACCCTCATCAGCTTAGGTAGTCTCTCCGAAAAGCCGATTCGAGTGATTCCTGGGGAATAGTAAAGTCCTTGACATACGAGAGAAGGAAAAATACACTGGACTGGCAGGACAAACAGGTCGACACATTGAAAATCGTCTCTTAGAACGTCTCTTTAATGACGATCCTTCAACAACAGAGTTTAAATAATATTAATTATGCTGGACAATTTCAACTGTAAGAGGTGTTTTTGGTAATAGCCTACACGATGCCATGAGCAATGGTTCCTGCTTTCGTCTTCATATGATTTGTTGACATTCATTCTTTCAGTCTCGCATATTAGTTGCATGCGCGGATCGAAAATGGATCCTTTAACCATTATAATTACACGCTTAACATCGCAGCAGACGGGCGACTTACTTAGTTGCAATTTGCTGTAAAATATTTGTACTTCTTTTTGCAATAAACGAGCTTTGTGGAATTTATTTTTAAACTGGAGTTACACTTGAGAGTAAAACTCGTGCAAGTGTCTCTCAGCTACTCTCGGGAGGTGCTCGCTCACGTGTGGCCATGGAAACTCGCGGACAGTCGGCTTGAGAGCACTTGTGAAGTAGGGCAATACTGCTTCTCAGCTGCGATCTCCAATAGACCAGGAAAATCGGTATAACTACGAATAGTGTGGGAGCAGCTGCATGAAAAGCGACTCGGGAAGGTGTTGACGAGATTAATAAGTTTATGTATAGCATGAGCGGGGGTTTGGTGCAACAGGTGCATACATTATAATGATCGCGAAAAAAAACCCACTACTAAAATTTATCGATAAACCCACAAAATCTGAAATCAATTTATTACATTGTTCTGCATGCACTGTATTGATGACCTCTAAAGGTACCTTTCTTGTGTGAAATAGACTAGTAATTTATAAATTGCGTGCACTATGTGTTCATTCACCTCCTAGTCTCTCTGACGAGAGGTCCAAAGCCTCTTCCAAAACATTATGTATGTAAACTTGAAAATTTTCTACAGAAGCAACGATCCTAACTTTTAGTTGGGTGATTCGCCTTTCGAATATCTCTCGGGACACCGACCATCCTCCATTCTTTTCTTAATTTATTTTAGACAAAATCCAAGACAGAAAACCTAGCTCAACTTTACACATGTATATCGTATCAAATTCATAGCCTGGTTACTAACAGCGTCATTACATAAAATACAAGGAAATACATAATTGCAACAGGTTAATTTTGTTGTAATGTGTATCATGTGTAATGTATATATTTAAATGTTTACAGAACTTATATTTATTCGCTCATATGACCTATATATTTTTAAATAACTTATATGCAATATATTCAACCTCAACTTTAACCCAAAATTTTGTTCTTATTTCTTCTAACTAAAGCCACAATACGAAAGCAAACAATTTTGTTTCGCGAAGGCCAGCCTTTTCTGGCCAGTGACTGAACGGTGCTGAACCTCCTCAGTTCACGCCAGCTGATTCGGCGGCCGCCATGTTCTTACTCTCAGAACTATCAGAAAATCTCTCGCACGTGTAAACGAAAATTTCATAGTCTAAGGTTTCTCGCCAATCCGCCGCTCTCAGAGCACTCGCCGCGAGCTAGGTCACCAGGCGTTACTCTCACATCTAAACACCGTTGCTAGATACTCGCAAGTGGACCCACGACGGTTTACTCTCTCGTGTATACTCAGCCTTATTTTTTATGGCGAATGGCCTAAATTAATTCGGTTACTGGAATTTGTAATTGCTCATTGACTGAAGAGTAGGCGTGTCTGATAAATACTACGTTTTGGTAGATAGCTTCACTGGAGTTCTCGGGAGACTCTTTCTCATGCAGTGTTGTTTGATATAATGCCAACTGTCGTGATAATATCCGACAGCTGCTGAGTTTAGTCATGTAAAAGTATGGAAGAAAAAATTCCTCAGTGAATTAATGAATAGTCAGCATATAGCTGAATTGTACATTTTCTTGGTAGAATGGGAAGGTACTAGGAAATTGACGCGATATATTTCTATAATAGGGAGAAGTTAAGGTAAAAGAAAGGCAATATTCATTGTGTGTATGTCAAAAAGACGTGTGGGGTATACAGGTCAGTTCTCTTTATTTTGAATATCGGTACCCTGTCACTCCACAGATGGGGACAGTGTCGGTACCCGCTGAATAGAAGCAAGTGTTGGAGACGAAGAGGAACTGTGAAGGAGCGTGGTCGATGAAACTACCCACGATCCAGGCTTGCCAAAAGATTTATCAACTGCGTCCAACATTCGAGTAAAGGTAAAGGTAAAGCAGTCCCATTACAGGCCTGGACAAGCCCAGAGGGTTCCAGGAAGTTAAGGTTCCCAGATTTCGTGACAACGGCACAGGATGGTGGTAAGGTTGTCAGCCTTACGCACTTGCCGCCTTTACCACCAAGAAATACTCCTGGTACTCATTTCTGCTAGAGGCCCAACATTCGAGTACTAGAGATAATCAATCAGTTCGGTGTAAAATATCTGTTTCTAGCAAGGAGTTTGATTAGCTGATAAGACGTGGTAATAAAACGAATACCCTTTTCTGGTTCTGAATACTTGATACGAATGCCTCGATCATACAAGAGCACTGAAAGGCCCTTCAGTATCTAGGCCATCATAGTGAGGTTACCAGAACTTGTGGGATAATAACTGTAAAAGTAATATAAATTTTGCGTCATTGGCACGTTAATAATTTTAAGTTATTCCTATTATGTAATGTTTGGTGTGATAATGTTAAGTGCCAAATTTCACATGTCCAGTTGGTTCATTAGTCAGCATCAAGAAACAGGAAGAAATGATATACCGCGGCCACGACGATGATTTTTTTGGCTTAAACCAAAAATGTCGCCATAAAATGTGCATATTTTACCACAATCCGTGTACATACAGGGGTGCTGATAAGTCCTTAGCCCGACCAGGAAGGAAACAAGTTAATATGTCTTTCAGAAAGGCGCGAATTTCCTTCGGCGCCTTGCTTTGCAGGAAAAAAAGAGCTTGATGACAGCCCACGTCTCGTTGTTGTTGAAATCGCGCGCGTCCCTGAAATGTTTCCGAGCTTGTGTCCTTCCTGGTCGGGCTAAGGACTTACCAGCACCCCGGGGTGCAAAGTGTCAGAATCACGCAACAAACAACGTAAATACTTCTATTGCAGATTTCCTAACACGGAATACCGAATGGTGAATGAATCGATCGCTTTGACACTAATATTGCGGTCCGTCAAGTACTGTACATGGACTGACTCAAAAGTTAGTGTGGGGACAAACCGAGACTGTCACAACGCTTTTTATCTGTCATATCTTTCGTCACGTACCGTACGTTGAGTCGGCAACATAACCAATTAAAATTTACACACGACTTGAAGAAAGTTGTACGATCGCAAGGACAAATATTTTACAAAGGAACTAAATGCAAAACAGGACGGGGGACAATTTTGTTATTTTAAAAGCCGTGACACAAATACTTAGTTCATAGTTTACACTGCAGTAGATAGATTTTCAAGGGATTCGCAAATTTTATTTTGTGTATAAATAAAAACGAGAAAGAACGCTCGTGAAGAAAGCTTATTTCAAACACATGCGCGACCGTGAAGGACCCATTCAAGAGCTCATGCCTACAAAATAGGGAAAAATTTTGTATAATAGGAGCAAAAACATTGCAGAAAGAAAGGAAATTTGTACTCCGACATTGCAAAATGTCGTACATGCAGTTTCACGAAATTACCCTTCTTAACGTCCTAATCCTCAGTTACTGTAATTAAACCTACGCTGAAGATTAAAGTCTTATATCAAGTTATGTTGTTGTCACTGGCTATGGCCCCGACGTTTCGAAAGATGTTACTGCTCTCATGTTCAGGGTTAAAGAGTTCTGTCCCAAGACTTGAAGTCTCGAAATGTACAAAAGAAATACACCATCATTTCCTAAGTGGGAATAGAGGCAAAGCTCCTCGGATTCGGCAGTGCTAGGCGGTGAGGTTTTTCCCAGGGAATTTTGAATATCCAGTGGATAAGAGACATTTCACCTTCCATGACGACGTGAACAAAACCCTGGTCTTTCAAGCAGTAACCAGTTACTAATCTGAACGAGCTGCACAAGTTCATTATTCCTTCGTTGCAGATACACGTAGGCTGTAGAATATTGTTTCGCTCTTTGAATTATGTCTTTCTTTCGCTGAAGTTCTGGTAGAAACGGATGTGCTTAGATCTACGTTTTTTTTCTTTTTTTTTTGGGGGGGGGGGGGGGGATTTCAAGTTATGAATCGGGCTACAAATTTTTCCGAAACTCAGTTTGGAAACTATGATAACAGAGGAAACCACAAAGCTATAGTTTTTAATTTGCTATACTCAGTAATAACAACATGGAGGACGTCCGAATTTGTCAGGTGAGATTGACACGCAACTTGCTTTACAGTCCTAAATGTACTGCATTGTTATAGATGGGAAGAAAATGCAACGTGTTTTAAGACAAAGGATTTGTGTAATGCTACATAACAGTATTCTCTTTACCTTTCGATTTTAAAATTATTAATCATTGGAGCTAGGGACGAAATTTAGTACGCAGATCAACGATCAACATACATTCTGGGTTGAACCGAATGATAAGATTCTAAATTACAGATATTCTGGCTGAGACCCTTCAGAACTATAACTTCATATACAACACATCGAAAGTACATAGATAGACTCTGTTTAAGGAAGTTGGCACCAAAAATAATTGAACACCACTAATACGTTTACACAAAAGGAGAAACATAACAATGAGTTCAGATTAGAAGTGGGGGTTGAGGACTCCAATTTTCTGGGACATGAAGCCCGTTCACTCGATAGCGCATTCATACTGAAGGGTAGACCCTTGAATACGAAGGCACCAAGTTCCTTACAAAAGAAGGAACTCGAGAAGCTAGTGACGCTGCGTCGTATTCTGGACAAACTGAGTCCTAAGAAGTGATTCAGTTCATACGCGTGTTACGAAAACATGCTGCTCGTCAGTGAGCCTGAGTGAAATGTTGATCATCAGTCGGTCTTGCTTTTGGCAAAGCTGAATATTCGGTATGTTTTACCAAAACTTAGTTAGGCCTATTTGGTTGGTCTTGTAGATTGTGCGCACTGGATGTATTGCATGAAGTTCAAGTGGGAATGTGGCTTAGGCCTGTAATTTTCATTTTGGTGTCGAAATGCCAGTAATGCCAAATCATTTATTGAAATTTGATTAAAAAAGTGTTCCTCATCATCATCATCATCATCATTATCCGTCACGATTTAAACCTTGATAGATCTTTCTCCGCCTCATTTAATAGTCTCTTCAAAGTTCTTCCGAGTCATCTTCATCTGTTTGGTCTATAATTCAGCGTTATTCTTGGCATCCTGTTGTTGTTTGTTCATTCTTGTTACATGTTGTAGCCAATTTGATTTGTATTTTCTTAGTTTCTTGTCAGCTGGTTCTACTTACAAATTTTCCAAAATTTCTGCATTCCTTTTGTTGTCAAAAAGGGTGTACACGGCTGTTCTTCTGAAAAGTTTCATGTTGATTGATAACAATTTTTTTAGGGTCCAAATTTCTCTCCAATATTAAGGAATAGGGACAGCCAGTGTATTATATACTATTATTCTTGAAAACTTCTGCACCAAAGTTGGTTGAGAAATGTTGTTTTGAATTCCCAGTATTTGAGAAAATATTGTTGAATTTTGTTATTCAGTATTTTTTAAATATTCGGCAAATATTAATAATAATAATAATTAATATTCAAGAAACTGTTTTGCTCGGCACAAAGAACATAAGGAAACTCATCAGCTGACTGGGACGGCAGAACGCCTCCTGCTCGCACATGTTTGGTACCCACCAGTGTGAACAGAGCCTTGCCCGTGGCCATCCTGTCAGGCAGGTCTCCCACCGGGTCTCCAGGGTGGCCCTGTCAGTCCGTCACCCGATCCTGGTGTTGACTTAGATGCACTGACGTGACGGCAGACTAATCCTCATCCCCAGAATCCTGAAGGTGTTATACCCGCTCAGCTTGTCTTTGTCCATCAGACACTGACAGCCATCGGAAAGAAAAATATTAACTCAGTTTCCTTTTGGCCATGGTCCACAGAGATGAGATAAGCCCGATAATGCTCGCTCGTGGACACCAGATTTATCCATAAAAAACAGGCGTGAGAAATTTTATTCCAATTTCGCGTTAACAGTATTTCAAGCTTGGTCCTTTGTACCACAGATATAGCACAGTGGTTACACACGTGGCTAAGCTACAGCCATGAATTATCACTTGGCTAAGCTACAGAAATTAGGCGTCACATACAACCTTCAATTATCACCTTAGAGTTGTTCCTGAGCGCCGTGAATTCTTAAGTGGATGCACGTCTCCATTTATTTGTAGTCATATTCGCAAAATTTCGAAAAGCGACTATTAGCTTTGTCATGTCTGTCTGTCTGTCTCGCCGTCCGTATGGAACAACTCGGCTCCCACTGGATGGATTTTCATGAAATTTGAAATGCATTTTTCGAAAATCTGTCGAGAGAACTCAAGTTTCAATAAAATCTGACAAAAAAAAAAAAGAGTACTTCCCATGAAGACAAATACACATTCTTTACTGTATCTTGCTCAGTTCTTCTTACAGTGAGAAACGTTTGACACAATTTGTAGGGAAAATTGAAACGAAAAATTGAAGTTCAATAATCTTTCTCGACAATCGGGCCGTTTACGAGACAGCGTGCAAAAATATTGTAGAGCCGGACAGGCCACAGATGACAATATAGCACATACGCGTCACATGCTGGATACCTAAGGTTAAAAATACCCAATCAGAATATACAATATATGGTCGCACGAACGCGCCTCAATATTACATTATACTTAAACTGCGTCTCCGGTTTATATTTGCATCAAATTGAGAAGGGTATTAATCTTTATGCTCCGGCTGTTTTGCCGCCTCCGGGCCGCACTGGACAGGAGACTGGGTGGTCCTCAGAGCCAATCTGCACGCTTTGTAAGATCAAGACTTGGACGCCGCCTATTGAAGTGTCTTACTTAGAAAGGACTTCAAAATTCTGGATGGAAAACTTCGATATTAGATGTCTGTATATATGTGACTACATAGAGGGTAAAGATTGCCAGTCGATGAATTTTAACCAAGACTATGGCAACATCACACTATACGTAATATCCATATTATTATAATTAGCTCCTATTATATATATATATATATATATATATTTAAATTGTGTATATTAAATTTCGGTGTATTAATATTACATGTTCTTTGCACGAAGTATTGGCATCTCCATAAAAATGGCGATTTAACGCTGGAACTTGTTGGAGAGTTAATGTTTAGAGACAATTTGTAATTATGTGCAAGTTTTGGTACATAAAAATGAGTACAATCATTAGGCCAAGAACGAAGAGTATTAAATCTGGTACAGAATGTTCTTAAAGGTCCGGGATAGCACTCGGTATACAGACTTACTACATGCCAAACGGTCCGGGATAGCACTCGGTATACAGACTTACTACATGCCAAACGGTCCGGGGATCGAATCCCGGTGGGGGAGGGGGCATTCTTTTCACACCCGTCCAAACAGTCCCTGGGACCCCCCCCCTGTCTCTTATACAATAGGTACCGGGTCATTCCCAGGGATAAAACGGCCGGGCCGTGACATTAACCACCCATCCCAATCCCTAGCGCTGAGGTTAAAGAAATAATAAAGATATACCTTTATTCCGCCGCAAAACTTTCATGGCAAATCACAGGGTGAAATTTACCTGTTTACGTTGCCTTTTACAGAATGTTCGTATGCGATCTGTTGGGCGCGTATTTTCGTTCTGAAACATGTCAATAAGCCTATCCTACGCGGATGTTCCAACAACAAGAAACAAAACGAAACAAACTATGTAAAATGACATCAAAACACATACAAACTGAAATGAGAATCTGCAGATTTGTGAATAGAACTAAGAAAAGAAGGAAAATAAATATATATAAACTTATCATCCACTGTTCGTGCAGACACATTTATTTACAAATACAACAAAAAAAATGGGGGGCGGGAGAGAGGGGGGACAAGTTATAGAAGGGGCGCTCTTCTGAGTAAAGGATGGAAGACATGTCACGTCCCGAAAAAGGAAGGTGCCAAACGTGGACCAGTCGGAGATTATCGTGTAGACGTCCTTGGAGCCGTGATGGCCAGCCTCTGCCAAACGATAAGCGGGACACAGACACAGGTCCACTTCAGCGAGACACGAGAAATTTGCCGATTGCTTCAAGCAGGCCAGTAAATTGCAGCTGTCCTATAATTACAGGTTTAAAGAACAACATCCGCCAGTTTCTTGTGCTGTGGTATTTTCTGCATACAGAGAATTTAAGGTCATTCGGGAAGAGTTATATTTCATAGTTACTGGAGAAAACAATAGGTCGCTGGTTCGATCCCATCTAGTGTCACTAGATTTTTCTTTTACATAAAAACCTTCCGATCGCACTATGGCCCTAGAGTCGACTCAGCCTCTAACAGAAATGAGTACCAGGAGCATTTCCTGGGCGTAAAGGCGGCCGGTGCTTAAGGCTGACAACCTACCACCTTCCTGTGCTGTTGTCACGAAATCTGGGAACCTTAACTTCCTGGAACCCTCTGGGCCACTTCAGGCCTATAACGGGACTGATTTACCATTTTACTGGAGAAAACAATACATAATTTATCATATAGTTCCCTAGTGATTTGTTAATAACTTGATAATGGCCATCAATTTTATTTAAAATGTGTATCTATATAGGCCACAATTATTTCGAAGTGTTAGATAGGCAAAACCTTCACAATCAGATCGACAGTGGCGACTGCGGCATTTGAGAGACGTCACGAAATTAAGACACTTCCCAAAGCCATCGAAGAAATGACGCCAAGACACAAAGATTGTCGGTCACGTGACAGATTTTTCGAATGGCAATCTCCCCGAATAAAAGTCTAGGGCGGAGTGACATATTAACCTGCACGTAGAAAGAGATTCAAGCAGAAAGTGAGGGTAGTCAGTTCTGAAGTACTACGAGTACGTGTGTGGGATATCAGCAGAACCTAGACAGGACAGACCACGTTTTGAGCGCCAAGGAAGAGGATGGGGAAGAGGAAATTGTAAAAGAAAATATGCCACTTTTTAAAAGAACACAGCAAAAACTGACCAACTAAAAAAAAAAAAAAATCTAGCAGAGATGCCACATAATCGTGAAATTTACCAAGATTTATACATTTCTTCTCTTCTCTATAGGCTTATCTCTTTCTTATTAATATAATATTCGGAATTCATTGGGGGAAACAATTACAGGGCACCACAGGCCCACATCCATGCCAGAGTAGTATTCGAATCCACAATCCCTGTGTTCGACAGAGTGACACCCCCTAAAAGAGCCACATATACTCTCCTCGTGAACCATTGAAATATTTTGACCCTAATACAATTAGAAACAATTGAAAAAAATCACAAAACGTATTATGAACTTCATGCCAGTGGCCACAACACTTTGTAGTTTTCATTCTATGCCACTGATTACACAAAAACAGCATTTGTGCGAAACTAGAAAAGGGGGGGGGGGAAGGCATTAACACCAGAATATATATGTTGGAATTATGTAGGTGTACCAAGCAGACCTACAATTAGGCAATTTCACAACAATTTCTTACAGAATGAGAAACGTGAATGTTATAACATCGAGAATCTAATTTCTAATTAAAATTTTTTTTGGCGGTTTAAGCCAACAAGCAATTGGAAAGTCACATGAAATTTTGTATGGTGATAGGTTATAAACATAGTGCCTGTCTTCAAATTATGCACGAAATATTTTTATATGTAACATAATAATATATAACACATACCGTAATTTAAATTTATACCAGTACAAATTATGTACCAATGAGTAAATAAATCAAGAGATTTGTAATTGCCCAGAAAGAATTAGAACCTACATGGACTCAAGGTCAAGGACAATTACAATTTAAATTTTAGGGTCCTTGATGACATCATAAGAGGCTTATTGATTGCATATTTGTAAGAAATTAGGCGTGGCATTTTTTTCCAACATATTATTCTTCATGTCATAAAGTCTAGGTACGCCTTTGTGTTAGCGTCAATAGTAATTAACTAATTGAAGCTACAAAACTTAAAAATAATTATATGTCTGTGTGTTTGAAATGTGCTTCACTACATTAAGGACAGCGCATAGGCCAATACAAGTATTTTTCTTTCTCTTCGCTTGACCAAATTTATAAACACATCACATTCGTACACAACATTTCATATCACTAATGCATGTTACAGAGTAACCTTGACCCTACAATTCTACTGTAAAATGTCTGTCTGTTTTAACTGTAACAAGCACCAAAGACTTTTAACGTACTAACAGACTAACTCGTTGTGGCTGAGTCCTTCTTTTGAAACTAATAATTCCTCAACCAGCCGAGAGACTCGCAATATATTATGAAACGGAATTTTTCATATCATGCTCACAAGAGTCAATCATTTATTCTTGCTATAATCAATCATTTATTCTTACTATAAGCCAGTCGAATCCAAAAAACGCAAATCCCATCCTATTCCTTTAGGGTCCATTTTAATATAATCGCCCCTTCCAACCTGTAGGTTGTAAATTATTTTCCAAATTATTTTCAGTGACCCTAGCATGTAGACGCTTCACACATCCCAAGTTCCAGATCTCCTGTCCATTTTCCAACACTTAGTCTAATATCAGTGTAAATTATAAGTCTTTTTTTAAAATATCGTCACGTTCTTATTTTTTAAAATGAGGAATTTTTAACCGTTGCCCGTTTTCCAAGTGGGAGGACCACCTCGTGTCAACTGCCCGTGGTTTTATTCAATATATTCGCAGTTACCCTCCACATCTTGATGTCGTCTGTTCTATCCAAAACGTGATCAAATAAGTGCGGCGGTGAAAGGTGTCTGCTTAATATGATCTCGTTTTCACGGGCCGAAACTGAACGATGTTACATGTCAGCCTGTCATTCTGACCAAGCGAACAGCCCAGGTGACCATCGGATAGGAAGACGGCATGGACCCAGGTCACCTAGAAATGTTAAATCCGTCAGAAATTTACATCCACATCCTGGCCAATATCTACCGCCCATCAGTCTCGCTGAAGTATTTTGGGAAACATAAACCAGAAGCACTGATAACGACCGAAACTTGGAGGAACGTAGGCTGAAGGTGTTTGAGAATAGGGTACTGAGGAGAAATTTGGGCCTAGGAGGGTCGAGGTAACGGGTAGTGGAGAAAATACATAATGTGTAGCTTAGTGATTTGTACTCCTCACCAAATGTTATTCGGGTGATCAAATGAGAATGAGATGGGCGGGGCATGTAGCACGTATGGGGAGAGGATAGGTGCATACAGGACATTGGTGGGGAAACCTGAGGGAAAGAGACCACTTGGAAAACCCAGCCGTAGATCGGATGATAATATTAAACTGGATCTTCAGGAACTGGGATGGAAGGCATGGACTGTGTTGATCTGACTGAGAATAGGGGCAGGTGATGGGTTATTTCGAATGAGGTAATGAACCCTCGGGTTCTTTAAAAAGCGGGGAATGTGTTAATTACCTGAGAACCTGTTACCTTCTCAAGAAGGACTCTGCTCCATGGATTTAGGTGGTGATAATAACCTGCATTTCCACTAAGATGTGATGCGTAGAATCTTAAATATATGCAGAAAAAACGAGTGTTTTGCCTGGCTTAATACAGTTTAGTACCAGGAACTGAATTAGTTCAGAGATGTGAGACTTCCAGAATCTCTGCTCTGGAGGGTTGGTGGATAAATGGGAAATTTGACGAAACAGACATTTAAGTGAAGGCCGTTACACACCGTTACCAAGTGTAGCAAAATGACTTGAGACAAAGTACACAAAGTCACGTTTCTTAGTTTTTATTTAACATAAAAAATTGAAATAGAACGTATGACCAAGCTTAGCGCATTACGTGCAATGTGTGACTGGTACAAAATATGGCCACGAGCGCAAAGAGTAGCATGCTGCCGGCACTAGGCTTCAGACTGTATCCACAGAACAAAGCAGTCCCTACAGACAGGTCAGGGCACATATTGAGGTCAGTGATGTATAGGATCTAGAAGAAGTAAGAAGATGGAACTTCAAAACTTTTGCAGTTTTCATGAAGAGGAAGTTTTGAAGTTCAAGTTTCTTTTTCAACTAAAGTAACTATACTTAATAATGTTATGCTTGGTCTCTTTTGGTTCATGGAAAAGAATAATGCTCCCTATAGATTGAGAAAGAATTATATGGCATATAGCGCAATGATCTGAAACTATGGTAGGCAGTAAAATTTAGGTTTAAAACGTCGAAACGAAGACAATTTTGTAATGAGATAAATATGGCGAAAATTACAAATAAAAGAAATAAATAACTAGTGAAAGAAATACAGCAGTATTTTTTTAAGTCTCCATATATCGCCCCCCCCCCCTTATCTGCTCATAAGCAGATAAGGGGGGGCGATATATGGAGACTTAGAAACAGGGGGATGGAAAATCAACCCTTATCCTGCTAACGTGGAGAATATGGTGAGCTCCTAATAATGCCAGCAAACGGTAGATGGGATTTAAATCGGCGTTTAAGGGGTTGATATACAAGCAATTATGACACGGGATGTAATGATTTGTGTACTGTTTTAGAGAATTGTGTGTCTTTAGGTGAGCGTGGTTCTTGGCAGGAAGATACGAAAATGAAAAGTCACAACGGCAAGCAATAAATCTACACGTAACGCGATCTTATTTGAAGATTTGCATAAAAATAACACATAATCGCTCATTTAAATATCTCAACAAGCGATTCCCCATGGGCAAATTGGAAGTCAGAAATTCTGGGATATTGTACGTCTGGGGTGAACAGATACGACATATACATTGTAACGCAAACAATTCAGAATAGTTTGGTTGGGCTTATTCTAAAACTGGACCTAAAATATTCCATCGACTCGGAGTTTTTGTTTCTTGTACAAAAGTTTAAACAAAACGGAAGGTTGTGTCCCCTTTTTACTTTCTTTTGGTTTTCTTATAATTTTCATCAAAATTAATTTAGTAGTATAATTTTTTATTGGTGACTAAAGGAATGTTCTCATTTAAAATAATGGCACCATTTAAACTGCGTAGCGAAATGTACAGTGCCTAGAGTAATATGGCTTATACAGATATAGAAACGACAGAGTAAGCAGTCTGTGCATGTTACAAGAATATGGCTGTCACTTTGTCATCAGCCTACCCGTTTCGACCAACATCACCTTATTTGGTAAGTGTAAGAAGAAAGGTCTGTTGGGCTGTCTTCTGCATGTCTGAGGCCACCGATTTACTCATCACTGAACAATTGGTTCGAGAGCTGAAGTGTCTGGCTCATGTCCTCTCAGATTCTCGGCGGGATACCAGCTACCCTTAGTGACCTTTACCTCTTCCTCCTCATTTCCTCTAGAAGAGCCCAGGAAGCTACTTCAAACTAGGTCAGGGCCCCTTGCTTCTACATACCTTCCTGTTTACTCACTACCACCCAATCATTCATCGTTTCACAGGCCTAGTTGTGAAAGGGTCGTAAAATGACCCACAAATAAACAATCTATAATCTTCATATACCACAAACATCGTTCAGCTTCTCCATACTAACATTGTTTCTACATGCAAGCGTCTCTCCTCCTTACTCTTCAAAGTGTAGTCTCACTCCAGTTTGTAGAATTAACAAAACCAAGTTTTAATTTATTGAGTGTGTGTGTGGGGGGGGGGGGGGGGGGGGGGAGGAGGAAGGAGGAGATGTATGTCAGTGAAGTAGTTCAAGACTGGGAAATGTTTATAACAGACAGGCCTTGTTTTCAAAGGAAGAAAAGCAGCTTAACTCAGGGACCAGGGGTGTCTCCTACAGGGTGGATAAAAGTGTCATTCCTCTAATATTGTGCTGTTGTTCTGGTTGTTGTGTTATTCTCGTTCTCCTCATCGTCGTCGTCATCACCACCACCATCATCATCAAAATCACAGAATAAAAACATGCCTCGTTAAATACTGTAATCAAACCACGAAATAAGTAACAGCTAATATGATTTAATTCCCCACAAATACAATTATATGATTAACACACTAAACGTTTCGGCAGGATTGTGTTGTCTACAAGCAACTTGCGTATGAATGACTGACAATGAAATGCCACTAAAATTATGTCAATATAATTGCAGGAAATTCAAGGAAATATACACAACAGCCAATTAATACACGCATAAACGTGTGAGAATTCATGATAATATACATTACTATGACGTGTAAACGTTTTGCTATGACATCTCCCTATGCGATTCACCCTTTGTCAAGTAATAATCAAAGTATAGCCTTTCAAATAAACTCTTAAATCTATATACCTTCATAGATAAGCCACATTTTTGTATTAATTTTTGAAGTGTTTCTTTTTATGTATGATGTTGATCTAGCTGTTGTGACGTTTGTTTATATTCCTTGTGATTCCTTATTTATATTCTAGTGATGTACACTGGTGTACTGCCTGTTGTGGGAGTTGCCACTCTTCTAGGTTCCCTGGGAATATTCTTCGCAGATATTTCAAACAAGGCCTAGTTTACTTCCAATAAATATTTTTGCTGCCTGTTCAACGCAGCGTGTATTCTGTTATGACGCAATCGCTGGCCTTTCTGGTAAAAATATGTATAGTAAACGTGTGATCTACAATAGCAAACATGAAAAGTGCGACTATGTATCTAATTTTAAAATTTAAAAAAATTTTAAACATAGAATCTTAAAACTGGTTTATCCTTCTTGTTCAAGAATGGCAGCGTCAGATCTTAAGATGATTGTGTGAATCAAAGAGGTAAACAGTCTTTTTGAGACAGTAACCAAGAATTTTTCTTCGACACGGAAACTTCCCGGCTACAAGACTGTTATCTTTCTCGATATAGTACGTTCTAGCTAACTTCACACGAGAATGTATTAATTGGGTTTGATAATCAGAATAAAGAATCATTATTTTCCAACGCAGGCCGTCGTAATGATGGACGCAGTGTGTTTTGCGAAAAGTGGGAGTCTGAGCTTTGAATGTCGACGTCTGCAACATAAAATATCGTGAAATTCGGTAAAATTTTGGGAAATACAATACTATTTTAACAGGCAGTCTGCAGGGCAGCGGACTTTCCTGAAGGTGGAAATTCCTCTCTTGTCTATGTGAATGCACATGATTCCTCTGTCTAAGGAGCATATTATTCATATGCTGGGAATTCGTTAGGTCGGCTGACAACTCAGATTGGACATTTATTCCGATAATCCCTCACACTTATTGTTTTTCGTAGGAAAATATAATTCTAAAGTTACAACATTAGTGAAAATGCCCAAGGCATTTTTCTGATGAGCACCGACCTGCAAACCAAACTAATTAGAAAATAATAGGACTACTTCAAAAATAAAAAAATAAGTCGGCAATCTTTGTGGAAGTCACAATGATTGCTTTGTAACTCTACGTGCATATTGTAAAATTCAACAAATATCGGTACTGTTTTATCTTATCCCGCATCTTCTGAGCCTGTACAGTTCCGTATTAACGCCACTGTCTTCACTTCAACCTGCATTACTATATAAATGATTCAAATTAATCATGAGCTTAACTATTCTTTATTAGTTTTTATGGATACTTTCATTTGAAACATCATATTCTCTCTTCCTTGAAGACAGTTCAGTTTTTTTATGGTTTTGGGGTTCAATTTAGTATTTACATCAATTATAACCGGTCCCAGTGACCGCGCGGTCTAAGGCATGAGTGTGGGGTCGCTCGCTTTTTGGGATTGTGGGTTCGAATTCCGTTACAGCCCTGGAGGTGTGTTCTTGTGAGTGTTGTGTGTTGTAAGGCAGAGGTCTTTGGGATGGGCTGATCACTTGTCCAGAGGAGTCCTACCAAATGTGGTGTGTCTGAGTGTGATCATGAAGCTTCGACAGTAAGGAGGCCCTGGCCCACTGGGGGCTGTCATGCCTTGAAATAGATAAATTATAAAGTTAGAGGAATTAGGATTCATTACCTTCAGTGTCAATAAGGCATAACTGAATTCAACCATGGCACCATTTCACATAAGTGTTAATGCCTAAGGGGGCAGTACTTTCTAGGGCAGCGTGTATGCTTGAACGAAGCTGGCGCTGTTCAGGAGCCAGACGACCGAGGTATGTTAATCATTTCGTAAACCTTCCTTCCACTAGTTTTTATAAAGATGGCGCTCTGTTATTTATTTCTTTTAACGCAAGCCACCGATGAGCGACTCAGGAGCGGAAGTCGCCGCTGGCAACTCGTTATTTACCACCAAGATTTTGTTCCCAACACTTCCGACAGATGTCAGTCATCTCGCACCCAACATGACGTATGATGGCAGGCAATGCAAATGAAAACAAGCAACGCATTTGGCCAGGGGATAAAGTTTACAGAGGGGCCACTGCTTTCCTAAACAGCTGCTCTTGAATGTGATCGGGGTGTGATTTTTTATTTCAACTCTTTTTGGTTTTTGGATGTTGCATCCCGGTTGTAGACAAAAATTTTTTGAGTAGAAGCATTTAAAACCAAGTCGTAAGGCGTGAATGTATGGTACACGTTAGTGACACGTATATAAACTGTTTACGAACACGTCCGTCCTAAGCGTTAACCCATAATGCTGGGGCTGACGACATCGACGCATGCGTGGGGTTGAAATAGTGTCGGCGTTGTTTCGTACTAGCGCAGTCTTTCGTTCGGTCCAGACGGCTTTCATTTTTACCATAGGAATAAAAACATTCGTAACTCGTTCTTTCGACCGGTCTCCGTTCTTTTGGGTCTAGGATGAATCAAGGCTATTGCAACGGAATTATATTAGAACCCAGCGGTGTTCACCGTGTCGTAAGACTGCATGCTACACACACTGCCGTTATTTTAAATGATTCAGTCGCTTTTCATGTTGTCGCATTCGGCAACTACATGAATGTACCGGTGCGGAAGCAATGTAATAATTAAGGTACATGAGTACATGTATTCCATTGTTTAATGTGTAACAAATCCTGTGCACCAGCCTATGAAAAGTAAACATGACAGTGCATATGTCAGAACAGTAGGAATTTATAATACTTTTTTCAAATTCCATATTGGCTGACGCAAATGGGACCCATAGTGAAGTCACATTGCACTTCGCTGCCGCTAATTCAAGTGCTTATCCTATGATTTTGGAATTCATTTAACCTCAGAACGAAATTTTGTCATATGACCACCGCGCAATCAAGCACTTTAAAGGGATAAACTAGGCGCCCTCGGGAGGATTTATTTGGATTTAGGCGCTGCTCGTCTCCCTGACTGTCAGCAACATACATGTCGCTTTTACTGCTAAACGTACAACTGATCTTTTCTTCTAACAAGTACACAAATTCAACAATATCCGGCTATGACAGATTAATATATCTTACATACCAGTAGTGAATTTATTCTATGTATTAATTTCTTTAAATATATTAAGTCAATAAAACTGTATGTTATTTATTCATCATCGTGTATTTCTGTGCAAGTGGATTATAATTCTCAACTGTTGCAAAGCATCTAAGACTCCGCTCGGTCAACACTGCGATATGTACCGTCTACATTCTCGAATGAATATGGCACGTTAGCAGTACAACTTGCACTTTGTACACTTATACAATACAAGCTGGCTCTTTCACACACCGCTGAATGAAGAGCAGGCGAAGTCCATTTGACTCAACTGCAATCGCTTTACAGTTTTCTCTAAGATACGTAAACTAAACATAATTTCTAGCATATACCTAAATTCATACTAAAGCAGTATACACCTATTTTTCACAGAAAAACAATTTGCAAATAAATGAAAATTTTTTTTTCTAGCAAGAGGTATCGTTTTTCAGACAGCAAGGGAACATTCGGAAGCCGCGTGCCCAGGAAAAACGGGATGAAATTGGTGCCAGTTTGAAGACATCTCCAAGGAAACTTTGGGGGCGACCTGCACATGAAATGGGAGTGTCTGTGTCATAGTCATGTAATGTAAAATACTGCTGCATTTTTGTGTATATAACTAATAGCACAAGGCTGCAGAGATTCTATGGCGCGGACTGTGAAACAGAAGTGAGTTTTGGAAATGACAACTTTAAAGCGTGTATATTGGAGTAATTTGCGGGTGATAAAATTGAGAATAATGAGATGGGCTGGGCATGTGGCGCGTATGGGGGAGGAGAGGGGGTGTATAGGGTCTTGGTGGGGAAACCGGAGGGAAAGAGACCACTGGGGAGACCTAGGCGTAGATGGATGGATAATATTAGGATGGATCTCCAGGAGATGGGATGTGGGTATATGGACTGGATTGGGCTGGCCCAGGATAGAGATAGGTGGCGGACGCTTGTGAGTGCGGTAATGAACTTTCGGGTTCCGTGAAATGAGGGGAATTTCTTGA
>Ga0123352_10004194_pt1 | contig 21164 bp, 13 predicted proteins | sample TergutLab28metaG_FD_89700 | JGI IMG/M metagenome (GOLD analysis project Ga0123352, IMG submission 89700) | Labiotermes labralis P1 segment gut microbial communities from Petit-Saut dam, French Guiana - Lab288 P1 | ecosystem: Host-associated > Arthropoda: Insects > Digestive system > Gut ...
AATTAAAATGTAAAAAGTATGAATTTGTGTTTCATTTGATAATATGAGCCACGGCTTACTCCACACTTTCTTGAAAATGAAATTACTGTAATTAACGACAAACAATGCTGGAAAAGAGCAACAAAGACATGATAGCTGTGGATTATGCTTGATCATCCACCAACATGGACATAATCTTCCCAATCGTATAAAACATAACACCAAAATTAAAAAAATCAATTAAGAGAATGAAGAAGAATATTCAAAACAAAATATGACTTTGTAACATTGTGGTGCAGCTACATAAATAACGTGAATTTCTGACTTGTGATTTGAATAATAAACACGAGCATGTATGCGGTGTAGTATTTTGTATCTATAAGTAAATACCTTCAGGACTACTAGGTTTCTAGGCTTTTCAAATCACACAGTATTCTGTAAAGAAAATGACGGTTTAGAAATTACATCTGTTTCCTTCCTTTGGTAAAGAGACAGAAAGGCAGCTACTGAGTTGGGTCTGACTGAAAGAGTTAAAATCACATAGCCCTTTCTGTTGGACCCATCAGAATAGGCGCTCCTCACCCTTTTCAAGTGAGGAAGAAAACTGATCCAGTTTACGAAACACCGGTTTCATAACAAAATTTTAGACGGTAAACAAAGCCTCAAAACCAAGAAATCTTAAGTGCAACATACAATTTCAGATTATTCTACAACTGAATACCTGTCTTAAATAGAAACCTGTCTGAATACGAAAAATGTGTGGTATTCCGTTGCAAACAGTCTGCAACGTTATGTATCGTGACTGGGAGAAAACTTACCGGTCTTTGGGAAACTGACAACCCACAGGTCGTCATCTCGAACTTCAAGTACTTCAACTTTTTGCCCATATTTCTTATGACATTCTGGCAGAACGTAACCACGCGACTTAACATAACCAGACCGGAAGCAGTTAGTAAAGTTTTTCAATAACATGTCTCCTAAATCACTATCAATCTCTTCAAATTCCCACATGTCTTGTATATATTTGTGAGGAGCAGGAGGAGAAACAGCATATAAAATTTTATTCCAGTTGGTCTGGGGTATCTGCAAACAAAAAGGACGTATAATTTCTGACGCAGTGGAAACTAACATCCAATCTGGAGAACTTGTACTTCGACGCTACATAACTCTGCAACTCCCCAAGCAATTTACGCTAGATCTTTGAAGCTAGTTAGTTCCGTAATAACTCTGTATCTTCCCTAGAATTCTACGCCAGAACTTCAAAGCTGGTAGTATTTTCCATTAAAACTCTAGCTCCCTTAGCAATTATGCTAGAGCCCCGAAATTAGTATTTTGTATAACTTTGTAGCTCCGCTAGCAATCTACGCTACAACTTCCGAGCTAGTACTTCCCAAAATTATGTCGCAGTTCCCCTGACAATCTAAGTTACTGTTCCTCCCTTAACAGTCAACCGACTTCGGTTTATGTGTGACCTATGTTTACCAAGCGACAATTGCTTCCATCCCATCCGTACTTCGCGGTACAGTGGGTGGTAGTCCTGATACTAAGTCGAAAGGTTTTGAATGCACATATTGGACAAAATACCAGTGGTTCGTGACTTCCTTCAAATGCTGGGACAGTATTTTAATTTATGCCACGCCCGCTTCTTTCCACACTCTTTCCAATTAATTGCCGGTAATCACAGATCATCTTGTCACTGGATGTTATTAAATGTGAGGTAGGCCTAGAAACAGCATTTTTAAATAAACCACAGATAGAAAAATTCATGAACGAAATACAATTTCTAACAATGAACTACACACTATGTCAGTCGCTATATTATGATGCAACGGGAGAAGCCACGGTAGAATCATCACCAATATTCGTGCCACGAACATCTGTGCATATCAACTTGGCAGTGAGCACATTCTGTCATGGCTGCACTCCGTACTCCTCAACGTCGACATGTGAACATCTCACGAATGTGAGACACATAAAATTTCCATACAATGACAAAACACTCAAGTTGTTGGCGACAGCTTATCTAACCTATTTCGCTTTATAACGAAATGTATGATTATATAACAAAGCTTCTGTTTGTGTGTATGTGTGTTCTCTCATACTAACTTCGAAAGAAAGCCAATTTTCCTGTTGCTTGAAATGAATTTCACGTCACATCAAAGTGTATTCTTGCAGGACGACAGACAAACCTTTACATCATTGAAAACAGGAAAAATCACACTACAAATACTTTGATCTTCACGTTCTTAAATATCCTGCAATTCAAATATGTATGCAATTTTTAAGTTGCTTTCATCTAACACAGTTGCTAAATCACACTCAGCTGTGTCCATTTATGCTTAATTTAATAACACTGTCGGTAGCTCAGACTATGTAGCGACAAATGGCACGATGATTGGTGAATAATGAATCGGAAGATGTCGAAGGAAGTGGCCCAATTTAAGTGACTAATTTGGCATTTGGCTAGAGGGAGTCAGAAAAGACACAAAAATCTTCAACCTGAATAGCCGTTCAACGGGGCAATATTTGAATCCGGGACCTCAAAAATATGAAGCAGAGGCGCTCCCCACTGAATTAGGACTTTTTTTCATGGAAATTTGGAAAAAGCATTAGGACTACTTAAATGAATAAAAAATTATGTTCAACAAATGTTTCTCTAAATTTATAATTTTTAAATATGTTCCTGACTGAAAAGAAATCTGAATTCACAAGATGCACTTCCAATACGAACAAATGTATTACTAATGGAGTCTAGGCTGAGATGCCACTTAATCTGGTACATAAGTATCCTGAATATGGAGGCAGCATGTTACTCCGAAACGTCCGTACCTATCTACCTGAACACACGGACGTCAAATCTCAGAATATATTAAACTTAACGCGATCTTATGTTAACCGAACATACGTAACTACTTCCAATATTCTCAGCGTAACAGGAAAGTTTTCTGTGTAGTCGATTTTAAACAGCGTTATTCGTATTCTGGGCACGATCAGTTGCAGAATACCGGTACAAACACAGCACAACTGTACCTAAAACACTGTGAAAGAGTGTAGCGCGAAGTCGTGATATATACTGCCTTGTTTTGCTAGAAAACGCCCAGTGTCTAGGCTGCTAATATACGCAACCTTCACGTTGCATTTTGAAGCTCAGAAAAACTATTCCAAAGCATAATAGCATAATGAACTTTTTATACAATACATGAAGACTAAGGCCAGTGCCAGTTGTGGCTTGCCCCTCCTTGGCCTTGTATAAACACTGAGGAATGTCGTCAACAAAGGGAGGATCGGCCAAGTTCGAACAGTGATGCTGCTGACTTGTATTCGGAAAAGTGTCGGTTTCGAATCTTAACGATGGTGTCCTAGTCTTATCGCAGTTTCCCTCGCTTCCACTACGTAAATTCCAGGATACTGACACGTATATAGGGAACCAACAAATTCACACTACTAAATTATGCTTTAAAATGTATGATTAATCGCCTACATGTTTCCGTCGCCTCCGCGACCATCATCAGGGTGCTCTACAAGACTACTGATAACATACACACAAATTTGTTTATATTTTATCAACAAATATATGTTAAAGCATATTTTACCAGTGTGCATTTGTTGGTTTTATTACGTAAGTGTAAATGCACGGATATGGAACACATTAAGTCCAGGATATTTCTTCAAGCTGTGTCATGACAGTTTCCTCCCACACATTTTTTTCATTTCATCACTCACCGTCACCATTCTGTTCGACGCCCCCTGCTGCAACTACATTAGTTTGTGACCGGTGTTCATCATACGTCGTGGACTGGTACAAGCTAGTTGTGCATTTTATATTGGAAATGGCTGGTTCATTAAGTTTATTTATACATGCATTTGTAATTGCAAAGGTTATGAATGAGTCTGTAGGATAATTATGAATGGTCAGTGGGCAGGAAACTGGACAGAGGGGGTCGACTTGTGTTTTAAAGTACCATCTCAGCATCTTTAAACAGACTGAAGTGAAACCTGAAAAGCCTTAGTCACGAATACTAACAATCCAGCCCAGATTGCAACCCGATACCTCCGCAATACAGGGCGTGACAGCTACATTAACATCCTCACTCACTTGGAAATGGTGCAGAAGGAAACAGACGTGGCCTATTTTAGAATATTATCCAAGAATTTGCTTAGAGGCTTCCAAGAAAGTAAAGAAAAGTTTTAAGCGTGACGATGCAGGCAATATACTTGTCCGAAACTCACTTCAACCATGACAATGGACGCAGTATGTTCCTCTAAAACATTGTTAGTTACAGTTTTTCATCTGAGAATCTGATACCCACTTACCGGACTACAACACAATGTAGCATCTCAGAAAAACACAGAACGAAAAGTTGGAGCTAAGTTCGCCGCCTACCCGCACAGGATTGGAACCCATAACTTCCTTAATAAGAAGCAGCCGATCTGCAATTGTTCGCTCTAAACAGAAAGTACACGTACATTTGTTATTTGGACGGAATGGGCCGTTCAACCGGCATACGGTCTGTACGCTGTATCCCGAAAACAACAGCCCTGAAGACCATTCAGACTACACTACACTACACTACACTACACTACACTACACTACACTATGTCTCCAAGGTAAAGCGGCGAGACCCCATATCGAATGTTGTAAGATGAACTTAGTGACAGGGAAGTCTAACTGCATGCGGTCTTCGACTTACGTCGGATCCCACTGTGTCATTATTTATATATAAATAATTACCCTATTTATGCAATCGACACAACATCCGGTTGCCATGCTGTCTAAGGCGTGTGTCTACAACCGCTTGCTTGCTGGGCTAGCGGTTTCGAATCCCGCTGAGGACATGGATGTTCGTCTCTTGCTTTCGTTGTGTGTTGTGTAGGTAGCAGCCTCTGCGACAGGCTGATCGCTCGTTCAAAGAGTCCTACCGAGTGCGTGTGTCTAAGTGTGTGTGTGATCTAGACACTTCAACAATGAGGCGACCTAGGTAGGCTGTTACGCCACAAGGAGAAAAAATTTACTTATTTCGATTATTATAAAAGTTATAATGATGTTGATGACGATGGTTGTGCTAAGAGTGGTGGTGGTGGTGGTGGTGGTAGTAGTAGTAGTAGTAGTAGTAGTGGTGGTGGTGGTGGTATTAATAGTAAGTAGTATTGGAGTAGTGGTTGTGGTAGTAGTGATGGTAGTAGTAGTAGTAGTAGTAGTAGTAGTAGTAGTGGTGGTGGTGATAGTAATAGTAAGTAGTATTGGAGGTGGTGGTGGTGACAGCAGTATTAGTGGTAGTAGTTGTGGTGGTGGTGGTATTAGTAGTAGCAGCAGTGGTAGTAATAGTAGTAGTGGAGGTGGTGGTGATAGTAGTAGTAGTAGTAGTAATATTGGTAGTAGAAATAGTAGTGGTGGTGGTGGTGGTGGTGGTAATAGTAGTAGTAAAAGTAGTAGTGGTGGTGGTGGTGGTGGTGGTAATAGTATGAAGCGGTATGAAGGTGTTTACGAACACGGCACACAGTATATGGACGCAAGGACAGTAGCAGCCACAAATAGCGGTTACATAAAGGGTCCTTCATGACTTCTGAAGGTGACTTCATAATTATTGGAGTGATAAAAAAAGATAATGGAGTGATAACTGAATTTTGGTCGCATAACTTAAGAGGAACGGACCGCTTGGGACAACTAGACCTAGTTTTGGGGGAATAATATTAATGCAATTTTAAGAAAACAATTATCTGAAAGTAAAATTCATTTTTGTTGTATCTAAGAAACAGTAATTTTTGCCATAGAGACTGGTATATCTCGAAAAGTTACTTCTCGAAGTTCTTCGACGAAGTTGAACAGAAGTTTTGAGGGGGGGTGGAGAGGGTAATGTACTTATTTTAATAAATACGCAGAGCCAACTGTATCTTATTATGAGAGTCTGTGGCATTTACTAATCATTTTATAGACTAAGGTCATTGTCCTATGGGTGATTAAAACTGACAGCTGTCGGACCCACAAAGTCGGCGCTGTTTCCACTAATTAAACGTTATTAACAGAGTTGACCTTAACAATGGTCCAAAAACACTGCTCTATTACATCGTGGCTTAATGAGAAGTATGAAAGATGCACTGGACAGATAATTGGGCCTACATGGTTATACCAGCAAGAAGGGAGGCAATGAGAAGCGAAAACTACAACCAATACTCACTTATCCACCATGACCATGTAGTGGAGCATTAAAATATCGTGCAATGCCTCGCGACAGCGTTTACAAAATTTACTGGTAACACAGAACCCTTAACAAGTCTCATCATTCCTGCGGATCCCCTGCCACAAAATTATCTCAGCTCTCGGGCCCCGTGGGCACCACCTGCTGTAACATTTATGTTGGAATATTTAAAAACAAGAAACGTATTAAAATTTCAAACAGCTTCCTTAAGACAAAGTTAAGATTTGCTACGAACACAATTTTTATCGCAGTAACGGTAATAAAGCTAAGATTAGAAAGATTGTAAAGGGAGAAACTTTATACAATTGTGTAGATTCTGCTCACATAGCAGAACCCTTAAGCACAAAACGTGGACCCACCCGGATGAAAGACGCCGTTTTACGGCACACAATGTCGTGTTTATTGTAAAGGTGCACGGTAGATTTTATAAACAACGCTTCAGTAAACTGAAATTGTACGTTACGAACAGGCCAAAGTTGATGGGAAATCTTCAGATTCTTATGTGTGCATTTGCCTCACAGAAATAAAGGAAGGAACTTCCGAAATTTGAGTGTGTATTTACGTATTTGTGCGCAGACTAGGCTTAAGTTAATTCTTCACAATTTGTAATTTTATAACTTTCTGTATTTATTACCCACATTTCATAGCAAACTTTAACTGATTAGTAGCAACATTTTATAAAAAATGAACTAAAAAATTCATGGAAAAGATCATTTCTTGAAAAGTAAACCTCGGACAATTAATCTGTAAATAAATACCATCACGGTACCCTTACTGCAGTATAAAAATACCCACGTATGCATACTCCTGTAGGTTTCGGTTAATCATTTGAACATCAACTGGGAGACAAACAGGTTTAGTATAAATGTAATTATTAAGGATCATACAGATTACGTACCATATATAGTCTAACTACAGCAAGGAAGATTTCATGTATTTTGATACGTACATTCCTGTGGCAAAATACCCATTTTGTAACATGTGTCCCTATACATCAAAGTTCGAGTTCATGTGTTCTAGTAGAATCTTTCAAAAATTGCAAAACGCCTAACGTAGCAGTAGCTTAGTGACACATATGGTTTCCTTCGTAAATTATATACTTTTACTCTTTTTCAACTTCTGAATATTGTAAGTAGCCATAGATAATTGGTGGGCCGGGTAGCGCAGTCGGTATAGCGACTGGCTACGGGCTGGACGGTCCGGGGATTGAATCCCGGTGGGGGCGAGATTTTCCGCACCTGTCCAACCAGCCCTGGGGCCCACCCAGCCTCCTGTGCAATGGGCACCAGGTCTTTCCCGGGGGTAAAGACCGGCCGGGGCGTGACTTTGACCCCTTACCCCTTCTAGTGCCGTGGTCAAGAAAGAGTAGAGCTATACCTCTACTCCCCCTATGGGCCATACGGCCTGTACAGAGCTTCAGTGCCTGTACAAGGGTGCACTTTATCTTTACCTTTACCATAGATAATTGTCTACATTTTTTTCCTACACCATACAAAATGACCGTTACCAAAGGTACTGTAATGTGGATCTGTTGCATTATGGGACCTCACCAGTCATGATGTTTATGTGGCAACGGAAGTATGGTTTCATAGATCATGTAATTCAATTACATCCCTAAATATGCAACACTTTACACCGCTCATGGAAACGCAAAAACCAAAGTTCCATTCTCAAATTTAGTGGTGTATAACTGTAGAAACAGAGGACTTTACTGTATATGGTGCTTGTAGAAACTGGGTCCTGTATTTCTACAGCGCCACACCGCTACAGTCACACTTGATACTTGGTCATTAAGTCACTAGGTTTCACGTTAGGTCTACGTAACCTGACGTTGTTTATTCAAATACAGATTAATTACCAAATGCCCGGTTATCATAGATCAATTCAAGACTTGGCCAGTTAGTAAGACATTACCAGACTTTTATGAAATTCGACGGTTAATTAAGCTGTCCAGAAGGGCCAGTTATGGAACCCCGCCCTAGCCTGTTAAATCCAACAAACAGCCTCAGTTCCTACCCTTATAAGATCCATTATATTATCATCCCATAAACTAGGGGGGTCTTATAAGTTGTCTCTTCCTTTCGATCTTCCGACATTGCCCTTCTCATCGGCGTGTGCTATATGTTTCGCCTTTCTCACTTCAATAATTTCTGACGAGTAAGAACCAGGTAACGCATCCATCCCCCGATTTAAATAAGAGACTTGAACTTCTCAGGATGGTCCTTTATGGTGTAACACTGTGCAGGCCAACATGCTGACTACACGGAGTCACATGCCAGTAGACTCAGCTACATAACGATTATTTTACGTCTCTCAGGTGCGCAACCATAATTATTTATTGGCGGGGGCTCACTCTGAGGCTATAAACAATTTATGTTTGATTTCAAAGAGAGTCCTAACAATTTCTTTGTTTCACAGCGCCCCGGCAGGTTCCAATACGTAAAGAGTTTTTCTTTGGGGGTACAGTGGACGGGGCGTGAAGCTGGCTATTCATCGCCTTACAGTTCTAAAATTACAAATTCATGAAGGCGCACCTCTCTTGGCCCATTGGAGTTGATCTTAATCACAAGAATACCTTTACCTTTAACTAACTCAGGATGTTGCTAAATGTTCCTAAATCGTTGGACGGAAAAATAAAGATCATACTGGCAATGGCGCTTGAAAATTTGACAGGAATAGCATAGTTTGACATAGCCTAATGTGCCAAATTCAGCAAGTTCTTCCATATTTTTATGAACTGGCCTATTAATAAGGTCGGAGTCTCAACACATCAGGCGCTACAGTAGTGTTGCGCAACACGTCCTGCCTTGAACATTAAACGATTTACTATCCAACCAATGCACAATATATAATATGCAGATAAATTAAAATTATAAAATATTTAAAAGTGCTCCAACATGTTTCGGATTACAGAGGATCCATCATCAGGGGTCTTGTACAGTGCTTGGCTAAAAATTACAAGAATGATTCCATCGTGTCCGTTGACATGGACAAGGTCGGTGTTATGGCAGTGTGTACACACGCGCACAACGGGTCAGAATATATTGCCACAACACCGACCTTGTCCATGTCAACGGACACGATAGAATCATTCTTGTAATTTTTCGCCAAGCACTGTACAAGGCTCCCAGATGATGGATCCTCTGTGATCCGAAACACGTTGGAGCAATTTAAAAAAGTCTGTAATTTTAATTGTATCTAAATATTATAGATTGTGCATTAGTTTGATAATAAAGTGTTAAATTATCATTGATGCACGGTTCAAACATGAAAAAAAAGTCCTTGGTTGGTTATATCTTGGCTAATATCAGTGGTTTATTACGTGTCGGCAGTGTTTTCAACTAAACCACAAGTTCCTGTTGGGTGACGCAATTCCAACGTTATATAACTGTATAAAAGCGTGCACACATTGCTGTTCGACTGTGTGCTTACTATGTAATTGTAGAAGGTATTTATAAGACCTTGGGTCGGGAATGAAGTCCAACACCACAGCATGAAATGTTTCTTTCATCCATTTTATATAAAAAAAAAGATAAACATATTGACCTACATTCAGGGGGAGAAAAAAATAATTTCAATAGAATCGTGCCGCCATTATGTTCGCTTGACGATTATTGAGCACGTTACGTAAACGACCGCTATGCATGTTGTGTCATGCCCACTCTAATATATGCAGGATCTAGTATCCCCTTGGCCTTCAATAATTTTGGGCATATGCAGCGTCGAATCACGCTGTTAGAAGGCATAAGAGAGAAGGTTGCCTCATCGTCAATTGCCAGTAGAACATGGCGTCGGAAGTAGACTACTGAAGTGTGAGAATGAAGCATTCGTGGGGAGATACTGACAGGATAAAACCGAAGTAAAAAGAAAGTCCAGTTGGAACGTAATGGCACACGGTGACGCACGGGCGGGGAAGTGAAGGGGAAACTGGCGAATGGAGTGGGTAGCCAGTACCCTTCACACCACCTCGGATCATGGTGTATCCAGCATTACTACCGCTGATGCGCACACCTCGGCTGCCAGTAGTAGTCTGAACTAACACCCCTACCGATTTAAATGGACTCGTCCGTTTCGCCGAAAGACAAAATCTGGTTTCTGCGCGTGTGCCATCACATTTCAAACGCAGTCTACTCGGAAATGAGAACTTAACCTCCGTTAGAAGAAGTTATGTTACTGATAACAGCCTGTAGTCATTATACATCTGTGAATGTTAAGGAATGAGATTTGTAAAATTATACCAGTGTATTAGCATTAGTTAAACACTGTAACTTGGTGTATAAAAAGTGGTGCATTAAACGTTGGTTTAATGAAGACAGATAATTATACTACCGATGTCAGTCAGTCATTTAACAGTTTTTAATGATATCAGACAAATGTCTCCATGTGTCGTTATTGTAGCCTGCTGATGGCTTACATCATCAAATAAAAACTGTTTCATTAATAAATATTTATTCTGTCCGCTCTCCCGTATCTGTAAACCAACAACAATATCACTAGTGACAAATAAGTCATGTACTACGGACCGGGCCGGACTGACGGTACTAGGAGAGATGATTAGGAGAAAAATGTAGCACTAAATAAGCCTGTCAGTTAACTTTATTTCTGTTGCGAACTGGGAAAAAGGAGGGGCGGGGGCATTATTTGATTCCAGTGTCTGAATGTCTCAGGCCACGGCAGCATAGACAGAAGAGTGGTAAGTATAGCTACCACGCTAAGGGCTGGAGAACAGAGGAACTACGATCGATCCCTGAGAAGGCCAAGAGATGGTCTCTTCTAAAGGACGTTCAGATCGGCTCTGGGACCAACCCAAGCTCTTATTCACTGTACACCGACAGGTACTTTTTGTGGGGGTAAAGTGACCGAGACATGAAGCCGGCCACTTACCTCCATCTCAGGCCAAGGATAGAAATGAGTGGGTCTGTACCTTCACTCCACTGTATGTCTTCACGATTTGAAGAGAAGAAACTTCACCGTTTCATGTACCGTAACATACTGAACTATTACAGTGAACACAGTCTAACAGTATACTTAGGTTCCACCATTGCGGGGTGCATACTTTCATAATAAGGACCGACGACAGTCCATGGATGTTGGAATGGAAATAAAACATTTACGTTTAGTTTTTATAGAAATGAGCATTTTATGTTAATTAAATGTCAGACAAGTTTATTGCCTTTTACATTTCAATATTATCTAGTAATTAAAGTTTCTATTAATAATATTCATATATTAATAATATATATTTATTGATATACAACATCAATATTGAACTGGCCAGTCTGTGCCTAGTACCGCAGTATATTTTACACGAAGGGATACATGAGTTACACACTCTAATAAAAAAAAACACTCGCGTATTATGTACAGTCCCTTGAACTGTACCTCCCTGATAGGACTCACTCCAAACCGAAACATGTCGGAGAAAGTCTAATGTAAAATAATGTGTGTGTGTGTGTGTGTGTGTGTGTGTGTGTGTGTGTGGTATGTTTTTTCGGAATACAGTAAATACCGAGTATAGGGTTTGAAGTAACGTAAAACAAAATACAGTGAATTTTAACTGCAAGAACGCTCTGCCGTACGCAACAGTCGGACTCACTTCGTCATGCCGACAAGTAACAGAGCATGAGTTCACTGGAGAGAGACACTCCAGAACAGTCAAGTACAATATACGTGTTCTTATATGTAATTCAGATTTGTTGTGTATAAAACCTAGATGAATGTCCGAGTTTACTTGGGCACTGCAATGGGTAAGGGCTGTTTCATACACTCTGTGGGCTACATTATACAGCGTTTACAGGATGGGATTCCATTAACTTTATCTGAACTAATCTTGTTAGAATACAGCGTGATTAAAAAACATAGACTCAATTTCAGACGTCTATATTTCCTGAAATAAACATGTTATGTGAATGAAATACATAACATTTGAAAGAGGAGATCCTAAATTTTTAAATAACATCGCTAGAGCCCCCGTCTAGTGCACAGTCGTGCAGCAGCGTCAGTTGAGAACAAAATGGGTACTATGCAACACAAGATTTTTTGCGTTCGTGAGTTCATTAAAACTGAGTCGGCGACTGCTGTGCACCGTGCGTTTCGTCTTCGTTTCAACATTCAGCCTCCAACGAGGAAGAGCATTTTTCGTTGGAATTACCAATTTGAGCAAATAGGCTGTCTGTGTAAAGGCAAAAACTCCGGCCGACCACGTGTATCAGAGGAGAACGTGAGACGAATTCAAGAGAGTTTTGAGCGTAGCCCACACAAGTCAACCCGTAAAGCGAGCAGAGAACTTGGAATACCGCAACAACCTGTCTGGCGTGTGTTGAGGCGCCGTTTACTGTTCAATTGAGTTCATCTTTTTGAATCACTCTGTATAAACGTCTAGGAGACTTTCGACCTTACACGTCCACGGATACTGCCGCGTAATATGACGATCGGTTTACAAGTGCGTATTAACATTGTCTCCGTGCTAGGATCGGATGATAAGGGGAATACTTGGCATGCTTACACGGAAATACGTGGCAAGATAGCCTAAAGCTGGGGAAACATTTTGAAACAAGGAGAAATGGATTACATTCACGCAAATAAGGACACAGATCTCGATGATATATGATTATGAAGTCGTGAATTGTATTGAAGTGATGATAATAGGTTTAGTAGCAATAAAACGAAGCGGATTAGCTAAATCGGCTGAAGACGTCTACTCACCACAGGACCATAGCTTCACTTTCAACCTTGACGAATATATACAAAGGATGTGGAAACCGCTTCTAAAATTCAGTTAATTTCATACGGTTGGCAATGCTATTTAGTCTATAATCATGTTTAAATTGCCTATTCAAACTCTATTACCTTTTATTACGAATTTAAATTTTACGGTAATTTACTTTGAAAAAGATGCTGTGTATTGTTAACAAAACAAAATGAGAAAAAATAAACCGTTTTCCTATTATTGTAGGAAGGTCAGTCCCGTATTGTGATGTCGACATGAGAATGATTTAGAGCACGTGAGCGATGGGTGAGGCGGATTGACGTGGTCTAATAAGAGGTTGACAATACGTGGCAGGCGAACCTCAACGTCATTTGTTCGCCAAGACTCAGAGGAGTCCTACCGTAAAGACCCCGATGTTTTCACCTCCTCCATTGCACACAAATAAACGCCTAACCTCCTTAATCCGACCCCACTAAGTTATTGCCATGTGTACTTTTGCGGAATAAATATTACGTAAAGACCTTACCGCGCCTAATTCAGTGGTGCACAAATTCGGGGGGGTCATGCCACCCTGGCTTCATGTTACCTTTCTGGAGCTTAGAATTTTGAGGTGGGCCCTAGATTTTTGTCAAATTTGTGCACCCTTCACCAAAATAACTTTTAATTTGAACACGTAATGTAACAATAATAGATAAGTATAAATTTAAAATGACTTGTCAATCTCAAACGATCATAATGGACCACAATTACCACAAGTAACATACAAAATAAATTATATGAAATGCAACCCGCGCTGTCAACAATTAAAGTATCCAACAAAAAAAACTCAATGTTTTCAGTGTCATGCGGAAATGGGTAATTCACTGAAAATAATTCGACGTAGATGATCCTGTCTTGTGAAGTTAGCGGTTGTTCAGACTATCAATAAATTCATCGTTCGCCATAGATCCCGCTAGTTCATTACCGATACAAAAAGAGTATGCCGCTGCAACATATGTAGAACGAGGCTAATGCAATTTCAACTCTCCTAGGGCACATAAGATTCATTTTAATATTATTGTCCACTTTACGACTACATCTAGTGGTACACTAGCAATCCCAGTGTCTTAGAACTTCAGCTGAATCTTCACTTCTGACTTGGTCACATTCATGAGAGAGAAGATGCCCACTTTACGACAACTTGGTTGCTGGACTTGACCCATGCACTCTCGCTCAGAAAACAACTCTTTTGGAAACTAGTTTCCTTCGCCCTCCAGCGAACAGGCGGTGATACACCCATGGAGTCCATAGTATGTCTAAAAATAAAGGTCACCCTATAACCTGCCATGAAGGCACAGAGCAGGAGCAGCGATATATCTCTACTCTTTCTTTAAACTCGACTCTAGATGGGGGTGAGTGGTAAACGCCACGCCCCGGCCGTTTTATTCTGGGGAATGACCCGGCACCCATCGCAAAGGAGGCTGGGTGGGCCCCAGGGTAGTTCTGGATGGGTGCAGAAAATTCGCCCCTACCGTGAATTGAAGCAGGACGTTCAGTGACTTTAAATAGTTATTTCTATCGGTCCCCAGCTCAGCAGGTACCTTCAAACCCCAATAAGGATGAAAAAAACACCGTTTGCGAATTAATGTGTCCTTTTATTCGAAAAGCGACTATCAGCTTCATCGTATCTATCATTTCGTCTGGCTATCCGTCCGTCCGTCCCTTCGAGTGTAACAGCTAGGCTACCCTGGAGGAGCTATCGTGAAATTTTATACGTGGAGAGGGTTGTATGAAAATCTGTCGAGAAAATTCAAATTTGGTAAGAATCATTTAAAAAACGCACTGTACGTGAAGACCCGCGTACCCTTATTTTTTGTCTATATCAATACTTAATAATCCATACTAACCGATAGTAATCGATTCTAATCAGCCTTACTTCTTCATGCGAATTATATGATGTATAATTAAGGAAAATAAAAATATTTAGAATATGTTAAGTCTGGGAATATGACATTTGGTTCGTACACAGTTTATGGATATACCCCCCAAACTGCATAAGAAATATTGTTTTTAAACCGCAATTACAGATATCGGAGAAGTGAAGAGTTGACGTTAGGTATGAGAGATAAATGTAATAAAATTCACGTAAAAATAAATAAAAAGTCCGGCAAAAAATATATAAGAGAGCCCAACGACCGTAATAGCAGTCTATAGTAAGGGCGCAATCGTAAAAACAGTACACAGTACGTGCACAATCGTCATAAAAGTCTACAGAACGTGAGGAATCGTAATAACATTATATAGTACGGTGCACAATCGTAATAACAGTATATAGTAGGTGCACAGTCGTAATAACAGTATATGGTACGTGCACAATTGTAATAACAGAAAAGGGAAAAAGAATAAATAATTATTTATTTTTTCCCCCTTTACTTATATTTTTCCCTTTCTTCAGTTTACTGTACAATACAACAGTACATGTCGTGTTCAGTTAAACAAAAGTATGTCCACAGGCTTTAAATGGAATGACCTGACGATTGTACACGATGTAGCAATCCGAAACGGCCCTAGAGTTAGACGCGTTCGTAAATTTGCAAAAAAAGACTATTAGCTTCGTCGTGTTTGTTTGTCTGTCTGTCCTTCTGTCCGTTTGGAACAACTCGGCTTCCACTATATTAATATTCACGAAATATGATATTTTAGCATATTTCGTGTATCTGTCTAGAAAAATTCAAGTTTAATTAAAATCTGACAAGAACAACGGACACTTTACAGGACGACCCACATACATTTATGAAAATGTCTCGCTGAATTCTTAGAATAAGAAATGTTTCAAACAACATTTTTTAAGAAAGTCAAGACACAAATTTTACGTTCAATAACTTTTTTTTTGGTCGAAAATCGTGCCGTTTATGAGATAAGGTGGAAAAATATTGTAGAGCCGGACAGGTCACAGACGACAATATGGCGCACGCGCATTGCAAGCTGGATAACGAAGACTACAAACACAATCTCAGAATATGTAATACTGCTTTTCCACAGCAACAATGGTTACTCGAACGCGCTTCAATGTTACAAGTATATTGCCTGTCTTATTAGTCTAAATTATACTCACATTTCCTATCTTGTTTGAATACACAACTACGGACAAGGTCCAGGAATTAGGTAATGGTAAGAGCAAAGTACCATCGTCAGGCCACCGTAGAGTGAATTACCTGTTTTGGGGTGGGACACGACCCACACATCACTGTCCCGCACCTCCATGTCTTCTATGCGGTCAGCATACTCAAGGTAGCATACGGTCATGAGTACTTTGTTCGGGCCAATACGGACGTAGCCTTTCCTAAATGGCGTAACGAAGAACTGATTCAAAAGACGATCCTGCTCGCTGTCCGAGCCAGCGTGTACGTACTGGGGTGGCATAGCTTCAACTAATCTGCAAAACACAAGGTTGGTTAGATTAGTGACGCAAGGACTGCAAACTTGATTATGTTATTTCCTGTTTCCAGAACGTAAAAGAAGTAATAAATCATAAAGAACTGCTAGGTATTTCATGTTACAGAATTCGTTTTGAAAATAAAGTTCAGAATTACTGTCATTTTATTTTGGTAATATGATCGTTGAAATAAGAGTTGCGTAAAATTATCTTTCAGGAAGACTTACCCGCATAAATTTATTGCCTACTTTGCGCGATGAAAATAAGAGGGCCGGGAAAAAAGGAAAGAAAAATGAGAGAAGGTTCGGTTGGGAAGCCAGCGACACACTATACATAAAATTTGAAGGAATATACAAAGTTGGGGAGTAGATTTGGTAACAAGATCAGGATCACATTTTTGTTACGTGTACAAGTTTAGTAATTAGTACATGAAATCTGTGGACCGGGTAGCTCAGTCGGTATAGCGACTGACTACATGTTGGACGGTCCGGGATCGAATCCCGGCGGGGACGAGATTTTCCGCCCGTCCAGTCCGGCCCTTGGGCCCACCCAGCCTCCTGTACAATGGGTACCGGGTTTTTCCCGGGGGTAAAGTGCGGCCAGGACGTGCTGCTGACCACTCACCCCCTTCCAGTGCCGCGGTCATGGAAGAGTAGAGCTACACTTCTACCCACCCTCTGGGCCACACCGGGCCTGTAAAGTGGGAATTTTACCTTCTACATGAAATTTACAGGTACTATGTATTGTGAAAGATTGTCCCTTATTTATACAGCTCCAAAAAATTAAATTTTAAATATACCAGCCGCTTAATTAATTTCAGACACACCGAAGACAGTAGACAATGAGTTTCCCGCCACCGCGTCCGTACAGACAGCTTACTCGTTGTTGGGCCCAACTTGACATCAGAAGTGTCCTACACAGAAATAATATTCGCTCGGAGACTAAGGGAGAAAAAATTAAAAGAATCACCAAGACGATCTTTGAAGTTTTCACAGCGGCGTTGCTGAAGACTCTTCTTCTGGGATTTGACTTTCCCACAGCGTTGCTGCGATTTGACGCTGTGTCTTTGCGCGTGTATTTCCCAGCAGAACTGAATATTCATTTATTATAGTTAGTAATTGGATGAGATTTGAACTGGGTACATTCTAAATATAAGCCTACACTGACATAGACAGGTCGACGTCCTGTATCGGCTCTCTGGTAACATACTATGACGAGTTAACAAACAGGAAACATCGGAATGCAAGTGTCAAGTGAAGGTACTGTACCAACCACATAACACAGAATGGTTAGACTTTGTACTTAAGGACCATGTATTTAGATATTCAACTCAATGTCAGGTCCAATTTCATGTTTGTTTGTTTATTTGTTTGTTTTATTTGTTCTACTGATCGTGGGATTCCTTTATGTCACGGGTTTACGAGATTATCATAGCAATAAATGTTGAATTATTGGATGACTGGTGAATGACGTATTGAAAATGAAACGAAAGGGAACATGTGTGGTTTAAACTGAGGTTGCTTGGAAGGACTGACGAAAACCTCGCACTTGCTCGGGATATCTGATGTCGCACCGGATGCCTTTTGAATATAAGCAGAAATGTTAGTGCTTGAGCCAAAGCGCCCGGTGTATTTTATTTGAATTTTAAAATTGGAACTCGCTCTTGATCGGGCTGCAGCGTGACTTTGCGAACGTCAAGATGTGTTTAGCAGAGACTCGCCATTTACGTAAATAGATATTTGAACACAAGACAGTGCAAAGGCCAATTAAAATCTTTTCCGTTGCAAGATTATTGGAACTGTCGAGCAGAATATGGCACTAGACCGGAATGTTATTGTTAGGAACTTCAGACCTAGTGCAACAAAGGAGAGAAAATGTCGAAAATATTAAAAAAAAGAAGAAAGTCCTCAAGACAGGGTAGCTCAGTCACTGCAGGGACAACACCACGGAATTGAGACCGATAAATATGTAGGTGCTGTGGGGCCATTCTACCTCAGCAACAAATGATGATCGGGGGCAAATAATTCTGGGAAAAATAACATAAGAATATGGCGGTCGCATGGAAACGTTATTTAGCTTTCAGTTTGACAATACTTATCAAAACAATGAGTTAGAAATGCGAAGTGTTAAAAGAAGATAAAGCGTTAGGCACACATAAAAGTGCGACATGAAAAAGACATCTATTTATGTCAACAATTACAGACGTGAAGTCATTAGTTTGGCGGACAGTTTATCAAAGTTTCGAAAGAATCCGCTGCCAACTACACCTTTATGGTCATATTTCAGGACACCGTAAACACGGAGACGATGCCAACATTTCAGAACTGTGTATGAGAATACTCAGCCGATCGCAGTGGCCGCCTGAGTCTGCGGCCTCTCACTTGCTGGGATTGCGGGTTCGAATCCCGCCTCGGGCATGGATGTCTGTCTTTTGTAAATGTGGTGTTATGTCAAGTACAGGTCTCTCTGTCGGACTGACGATTCAACCAGAGAAGTTCCTACCGCGAGTCGTGTGTCTGAGTATAATCGCGAATCCTCGATAACGAGGAAGCCTGACGAACTAGGATCTGTTGCGCCATGAAAAAATAAAACACAAGCATATTTATCATTTAAATGAACGCCTTTCTGGCGGAAATAATTACCAGAAATGGAATATTAAATGTCATAAGTATCACTTCATATTTGTTGGTCGTAGCATATAGAGTGCAACATTTCAAGGAAACCGGGCGTCATAAGTTATTACCAGAAACTCTCGTATTAAAGTTTTAGAATACTGTCGATATTATGGGCGTGAAGCCGCCCACTATCACAGATTGCCAAGGATACGAATTACTAAGTGACTCAGCGTCACTTCCCTCTAGAATTGATACCTCAGAGACACCAGTGGTCCAATAACTGCTGTGGTTACTTTTGTCACCATATTTACATTTGCTACCTTCCTTACCAATGTTCTTTATTATGGTTTTACGCGCAAATTTCCTATCTCGTAACATCAAATTCTCACCTGCGCCTAGTCTTCCGAGCCATCTCTTACTCAAGTTTTATCAACCAAAATTCAGCATGAATTTATCTTCTCTGTCATGCGTACGAAATGACCTGCCCATCTCATGCTCCTTGATTTATCGATCTAATGATACTGGCGAGAAGAAAAAAGGACAACTTGGAATTTCCCTGTTCTAACACACCATTAAGGTTAGGTTACGTTAGTTTAGGTTAGGTGTCATAATTACTGAGTCTTATTCCATGATATTACAACCTCTGAACGGAAAACAGGAGAGCTGTAGTTAAAACAGAAAAGATCGGACAATTTTACGTCTGCACATATATAGGTATTTTTTGAATCGTGGACTGTACAAACCGAGATTATATCAGCAGTTATATGCACCGACTGCCGTCAGTTCGGAATCGTCTCGTTTACTTTGCAAACAAGTACTGCACATATATAAAATTTATACATTAAAACATTAAAAACTCTCCGACATGTTTCGGTCCTAAGACCATCATCAGGGAGCTATATATTCCTTGCTAAAGTCACACTGGAAATAGTCACATATTAATTTCGTTGCACAGGTTGGGTGTTGTGGCAGCATGCCTGTAATATAAATTATACCAAGTAAGTATCGTCAAAATAAATATTAGAATAATTTTGTACACAAATAATTAGGCTTGTTGGACTGATATGAGATTTATGCTTACCGTGTTGTGTAATGTTATGTTGCGAAGTGTGCCTTATTACGGATGTGCATTCTGTGCTTCGTTGCGTGATACTGGCACTACGTTACGTAGAAGGATTTTTGTGGCGTTTATAAGTTCGTAGAGGGGGTTGGAGTCACTGACCTGTTGTTCCGCAATCAGAATCCCGTGTTGGTGGAATGCTTGCATATATAAGGCTTCCCAACAGTCCATATGTGTACCTTCTGAGCATGTTTTTAGTAGTTGTAATGTGTCTACTATTGGTCCGTATTCATGTCTATTTTGCAGGATATGTAATGCATAGGCAGACTGTGGGTTGTTGGTTCTTATAAATCTAACATGTTCCTTATGTCTTATGTTTATAGATTTTCCTGATTGTTCAACATACACCTTATTACATGTGTTACATTTCAGTTTGTATATTCCACTAGGATTTTTATTATTAATCTGTTCTTTAGATAGTTGTTGTTGGACGGCGTTGGTTGCTCTAAATGCAATATTCAGATTAGGATGTTTAAACAGGTTAGTGATATGTCTTATTATAGGGCTGAAGTAAGTAAATGTTACCCATTTTTTGTTATGTTGATCTTTATAGTGTATTGTTGGTGTTTTTGCTTCTTGGTTGTCAGTTTTTTTCTGAGATTATTTATGATATGCGTGGGATATCCATTATTCTTTGTTTTCCATTCTTCTTTTTTTAGATTTTTTTGTGGTGGGGAGTGTTATCATTCTATTTATATAGTATCTGAATGCTGCAATCTTGTGCTCATGTGGATGGTTAGAGGAAAATTGGATTGTTGTATCAGTACATGTAGTTTTCCTGTAGATACTTATGTCCATGTTGTTATTACTTCTATGTATGGTAATGTCCAGCTAATTTGTTGTATTGCTTTCCTCAGTAGACATCTTAAACTGAAGGTTTTTGTCTATCTTATTGATTTCATGTAAAATTATTCCGTCCTGTTTTATTTTGGTCAAATATGATTATAATATCATCCACATATCTCTTATAATATATTATTTCCTTACTAACCAGCCATTGTTTCACGTATGTTTCCTCTATGTACTGTAAGTAAACCTCTGCCATTGTACTTGATATTGGGGATCCCATTGCTATTCCTTTTTCTGGTTGGAAAAATTTATCATTGTACTGAAAATAATTTTGTTTCAT
>Ga0123352_10004195_pt1 | contig 21164 bp, 13 predicted proteins | sample TergutLab28metaG_FD_89700 | JGI IMG/M metagenome (GOLD analysis project Ga0123352, IMG submission 89700) | Labiotermes labralis P1 segment gut microbial communities from Petit-Saut dam, French Guiana - Lab288 P1 | ecosystem: Host-associated > Arthropoda: Insects > Digestive system > Gut ...
TATCATTCCATGCTTGGCAGAATAAAAATAACCCAACACCTGAAATAATATTCCAAGACATGATTATTAAATATAAAAGTGAAACAAAATTTTTAGGTTTACAGCTGGCTGAAGATTTAAGTGGGAAGTGCACGTAAAATATGTATGTAACATATTAAACAAAAACTACTGTATAATTCATTCACTTAAGAATGTTATATGTATTAATGCCTTGAGAGGGATATACTTTGCAAAGTTTCACTCACATTTGATATATGGTATTCTTTTTTGGGGAAGTGACTCACAAGGTATAAAAGTTTTTAAAATGCAAAAGAAGGTTGTGAGGTTAATCTGTAATATTAAAAAAAGGACGTCATGTAGAGAGTTGTTCAAGAAACTGAATATACTGCCAGTGCCATGTGTTCATATAATGGAAATGGTACATTACATTAAAATAAATATTTAAGGGTTAAAACAAAATCTGGCCATATATCAGTATGAGACACGACATAGATCCGATCTTCAAACACATTTTTGTAGAGCTGATATTTTTAAAAAAAGCGTAACCAATTTGGGGACAAAATTATATAATAAGCTTCTAAATTATATAAAAAATCTGGAGAATTTAAAACTTTTTAAGAAACAACTTAAAGCCTTTTTATTACAACACACCTTTTATTCAGTGGACGAATACTTATCACATGTGCAGGATACAAATTTTTAATAACTTAACCTATGAGATCAGGAATGTAGCAGATTAGCCAAAATTCCTTTTTATTGAGCCATATTTGTTGTCCAGCCAAAGTTTTGTTGTTTAGACTGGGATTGATTGGTGGTGTATGAGATTTTTTATTAGTTATTTTAAATAATTTTATTACAATATATTGGTGTGTCGCGCTGTTGTGCTGGGCTAGACTGTGTGTTGAGATTGTTGTTTTGGTACACCATGTGTATAATTGCTTTGTGTTTGTTACAATTTGAGATTTTGTAGTTATACATTAATTTTGTAATGGGTAGTGTGATTGTAACTTGTATTTATATATCATAATCTTGTAATGTGTAGTATGACTGTTACAGTCTGAGACTATGTATGTATATACAGCAGTTATACATTATACGGTGGACAAGTCCTGTGCTACATATGTAACAACACGGACGAAAATAAATTGAATTGAATTGAATAATTTGGATTAGTGGAGCAAAATATAGTCCTAAAAGACAAAAACATAGAACACCTATAAATGGAAAATTTAATGATATAGGCAGTGCTAATCCTGTAATTAAATGCCTATGCATTAATTTACAAAATATCAAAATAAATAAAAAATATTGCTGCAGAGCTTTTATTTAAACACTAAAAAAAATACAGTACATATATTTATTCATTGATAGAAGAAGACTCGGAAATTGTACTTGTTTTTGAACGTAATAATGCAGGTTTGAAGAAATTTCGAGTTTTGTCTGAACAGACCTCTGCTGCTGTTTTTTAATTGTGATCTCCCTCACAGTTTTTAGGTGTTCACAATGTGACTGCAATTCTCAATTTGTTGAAGAGCCCACATAATTCATTACTGCATCAATGTTATCTCTTGTGGAGCTAAGAAGTTTATTATTCATTGTAGAGTCATGTGGTTCATCTAGTTCATTATGTGATGCTTCTTCCTTAGCAGAAGCCTTTACAACAACTACTGCAATTTCTTTGTCTGTCAGATTTGCAAATGAATAAGTGAATAGCATCCATCTGACTCAGAGTCAACAACGCTGAACAACTTACAACTGACTTAGCAGCAATATAATGTATGTTCCATCTCTCTCTGCACCATCATCGGTGCAGAGTGTCCTGTTTGCCTTCCTATATCCCATGTGTGTTTTAAAGAACATACTCAACTGTGAATAACATTTTTTATATTTTTCAATTTGGAATATCCAACATGCAGATTAACTGTGACTGGATTAGTGAGGGTTTACTGTACATTTAAAATTAAGTAACTCCCACTACTTCAGCATATAGATAAGTTTGTTCACCTACACTTTATAACTGTGGGTTTGATTAGTATATTGTATTGACACTGTTTCTTCAGGATGGTGACTCAAGAATTTATGTTTGCTTCTTCCGAATCAAAGCCTGTCTTTCAGTAGTCTGTGATTGTAATACTGTTATTTAGGTAGTGAAGATGAACCATGATGGTGTACTTTAATGTTTTGTGTGTACAATTTTCAGACACACAGGTGTTGAGATGCAAGGGCTTGCAGAATCTGAGTCCGAAGTGAGGCCACTGTTATTGAACATTAGTTTACTTGCACCAAAGGTAAAGTGGTTTTGTATCATGTCTGGATCACAAACTTTGTTCAGTAATAACATTAAATTATGTCTTTTGAAATGAGCTAATTGGGTAAGCTTTCATGATTTGTGTGACTGCATCATGAAGCACAAGTGACCTATGTTGTGTGGTGAGAGTACAACTAGCAGGGGTAAAAATCTGTTGCTTGAAACTACAATGAGTATACATTTTACAAAATTTGGAATATTTAAAAGTAATAGTTTTTTATCCATCTTCTGTGAGCTGCTGAAAGTTGGGAATTGAATGGACTGCTGTATTTTGAAATCCCGTAAACCTGTTGTGACACTCTCGTACAGGGCAAGCTGATTGGTATCTGTGGGGCGCCCAAGTGTGGTAAATCTTCATTGCTTCTCGCTGTGTTGGGTCATCTCCATATAATGAGTGGACAAGTTCTGCGTGATGGAAACTGTGCCTATGTGGGACAAAGACCCTGGATTTGGACTACCACTCTACGTGACAACATTGTGTTCAAGGAACCACTCAATCATAATAGGTAACCATAAAGTAGACTGATTTATAATTTGAACACATGCTTTAACCCACAGTTATGATGATGTAGAAATTTTGAGCTTTTTTTGATTAAGCTGCACTAGCTGGATAGCTATCAAGATATTCTTTTTAATGAAATGTGTGTGTGTCTAACTGCATTCCATTGAATCATGCTGCTGTAACTGTTACATCTGATGTGGAAAAATGTATGTTGATGTGTTTCATTTGGTGTTTTATGTGTCATTAGTTCTCTATAACATTAAAAATGATTGTATTTGAAGACCATGAATTAGACTATAATACAGTTCTTTATTTTCTGTAAGTTGCTGGTTGATCTGTTCTGTTTGTGTCTGTACGAATTTATGTGCTCATTTAATAACCATTATATTCTGTGTTTCCATTTACAGCATATTCTATATCTCTTTGTTATATATTCATCAACAGTTATTTATGGGTCAATGTAAAAATTTAATACATTATATTAATGAGTGCTGTTGTCTGCACTGGCATTGTGATTTGAACATGGGTTCATGTAAAGTAGGAAAGCATTCTTATATTTAAAGTAACATAGATATTGGAACACATAACAATGAATTTGTTTGCAGCAATATGTAACTCACATACTATCAGGAAATCTACCACCTTTTGGCAAAGGTTTTTTGCCTTGTGATACAAAGTTCTTTTAGATCAGCAACGTTGTGTATTGCTTTTTGACAGGTACTACAATGCTGTTCATAACTGTGTACTTAGTGAGGACATTGGCAAGCTTCCTCATCATGATGACACACAGATTGACGAGACAGGGCTGTCACCAGGACAGAAGCAACGGATTGCTCTTGCTAGAGCTCTATACTCCAACAGGTGACATCAATGATATGTCATAGTTTTACAGTAGTTGTTTCAGTACACCACAGTTGATGGGCATTGGTGACTGGTTATGATATACCTACTAAATTGTTGCCAGCATGTATTTGGAACTTTGGTTCCAGGCTGGCTGGAAGAACTGAGTGTTGTTTGGTTACTTTCAGGTCTGGCCCCTGCCTGTTAGTAGGAATCCACATTTTAGGTGAGAACATGAGGCAGGGTTTCATTTTGTTGAAATGGTGAAATAAAAGAGAAGATTCAGATTATGTTTGTACAGGCTGCTTGGTGTACTTCACATTTTTAGACACAAGGGAAGGTGAAGACACTTGGAAACATTAATGCTAGTTTTGGATGGCTGGCCTGGAGTCTACACATAGTGCCAGCTTCTCATCCAAATAACGTATGAACCAACTATATTTTGTTTGTGATAGAGATGTTTACCTTCTCGACAACCCACTGAGCATGGTAGATGCTGACACAGCAGCAGAGGTATTTGACAGGTGTATCCTGAAGGCTCTCCATAGTAAAACAGTGATTATCGCAACTCAACAGGTCCAGGTAGGGGCAACATTTCAAGCAGAATGTTTTATTTCTTTTGTCATTGTTGTAAGGCTAATACATAGTAATTGTTGCACATTGGGTTACTGTATGAAGGTTGTTATAAGGGTAGCATATAGAAACTGTTGCACATTACTGTAATACAGCTGTTATAAAGTCAACACATATTGTGTATTGCACAATACTTTACCAGGTTGTTATAACTGAACACATGCTGCCCATTTCAAATTACTGTACTGAAGAACTGTGAACTACAATGAGAAATGTGAAAGCATTTTTTTACATTCCACTTTGTTGTCAGAAAATTATTTAAATTAGCAGAGATTATCTCAGTTTTATTTTCTTTACTTTAAAGAATTATATCAAAATGAGATTTAACAATTTCATGGTTTCTGCCCTGAAGTTGGAAGCAGCAGTTTATGGCATCATCAAGTCTAAACACCAGAATCTAAAAATATGTAAGAAATTAGAAGGATGTCATTTACGTGCTCATCTTTTCTCATGAATTTTTAATGAACATGTCCACTGTTAGTGTCATCCCCATGGAATAAATGATGTGCAACACTTCACAGTTACTGGCCTTGGCAAGAAGATTTCCATTTAGTTTATAGTTACAGTACAGTTTGTGAAATGTAATGCTTTTAGAAGCATTTTGTTATGAGTTTTTATTTGCAAAATGGAGACATATCAACAAAAATTTTTAATGCCCAGATAGCATATGTTTTCTGATTACCAGCATTTCTGTATATGTATAAAGTAATAGGTCCCTGCATTTCTTCATGTCTTAGGTTAATCAGTGAAGGATGGTTATGGGTAATTTACATTTGTAGGTGAAACGAACATCTGTAGTAGATCCATGATGATTGTCATCAGTATATATATTGTGGGAAAATTAGTGGATATATGATAACAATGAGGATCAAAAGAGTATATAATGTACATAGACCACGAAGAAAATTTGACAGAATGTTGCTTACATGTGAGAATTTAGCCATTTTTATGTGACATTCATGGTTTACACTCTTTTGACAGAATGACACTGCATGTATGGCATTCATGGTTTATATACTGGTGAGAGTAGAGTGCTGTTAATATGGCAGTCACAGTTGACATATTTGTGACTGTATGGCACTGCTTATACAGCAGGCACATTTTATGTACTTGTGAGATTATGTCACTGTCGATGTGACAATCACAGTTAAACAATAACTTGCAACACCTAATAAGATACTTTCTACTGATAATATTTTCCTTCTGGAAATATGTTGAAATTTCAGCTGTTGGTTTGATATATTTATTTATTTTTTTCATTCAATCCAGCTACATGGGGCCATAGCCCTTAGAATATAGAACATATAAATATTTGTGTAACATAAATAAGGCAAAATATATACAAGAAAAAACATGAATAAAGACAATCAAAATATTTACTTATTACATATAATACATGTCACATTTTAGAGATAAAAAATATACATGCAAACATTAAATACTAATACATATCAACTATGTTGTAAGGTTCATGTGGTGATCAAATAAAGTAAAGTTAGAATTGTGACAGACAGTAAGCTAAAGTAGCAGTCTGAATTTACACAATATATGCTGTCTCTAAAAATATTTATAACATAACATTGCAGTATTTGATTAATAATAAAACAATGTCAATAAGTATTATAAGTTTAGAATTTTTAGAGTCTATTGTAGTTATACTTAGCACTGTGATTATTGTTTATTTATAATCTCACAATCTGGAAGAAGGTTTATTAAATTTTTATGGCTGAAATCTGTTAATGATGTATGTTTTTTATGGAATTTGGATAGCATCTGCCTCTGTAGAAGCATCTTGGTTGTAGATACTTATCTTGGTGCTTATGCTTTTCAAATTTGAACAGAATTTGAATGTTCATTAGGTTCTGTGGATTCAGACAACATCCATTACGCTTATATATCTTAGATCCTTTTATCATGTCACAAGAATTGTATAATTTTATATTTGTCTCATATTTGATAATATATGTTTGTTGGTCATCGCACATTTGAGGATTGGGTGTGCATCTGTGTCTATGTTGATAGTGGATCATGTGTTAAGTTTTGAAATTCAAACATTGCTGGTTGCTGCTTGCATCAGCCTACCTACAAAAAAGAAACTGATGACATTTGTATGTCCAGTTAGTAGAAAAAGGGTAAAACTTGAATTTACTTTGTAGCTCATCTCTGAGGGTAACCTCACTGTCATATATCTGTTTGGAAGCATACATTATTAACCTTTAAATTTGTAAGAAAAAGTAGTATTTGCTTCCTTCTTAGATTATGTAATGTTGGTAATTAATGACTGAATGGGTATGGAGCACTGGTAGGATAATATTGGTGTGAAAACCGAAGTATTTGGAGGTAAACCTGTCCCAGTGATTAGAATCATCACAAATTAAAGAATGAGAGATTCATGTAGGGAATTGTTAAAAAAAATTAGAAATATTACCCTTATATTCTCAATATATCTTCTCAACATCAATATTTAAAATAAAAAACAAACATTTATTTTATACAAATAATCAGATCCACAGTATTCACACAAGATTTGAAACCAACTTACATCCACCCACAGCTAAGCTAACAATGTTCCAAAAGGCAGTGTACTACTCAGCAATTAAAATTTTTAACAACCTTCCTCACAATATCAAAACTTAACTAATGAGATAATACTGTTTCAGAATGCTTTAAAGAGGGTTTTACTCATAAATTCCTTTTATAATAGTAAAGAATATTTTAATTATCAGAGATATTCCATTGAAAATTGAATTGACAATTCGTGTTAGGTGTTTTATTATTTAATTTATTTATAGCTAAGATTCTTCCAACACTATGTATATTATGTTAGTATGTATGTGACAATGTCTATATCCACAGGATTGTATCTAATTTGGATTTATAGAAAGCAAATAAATTACATTACATTACAATGCACTGTATCCACCACAAATCCCACATGGACTGTACTTGTTAATATAGAGGGATTCCATCTGGAAGTACAAAGTACAAGGGCCTGGTGATTTGCAAGATTGTTGCTTTGTTGCTGACAGTGTAGGGCATCATCTGTGGTATGACAGCAAGAGTGATGTTGTATTGCCACTTGCATGAAAAATGTGGCACAATAAATTAGTTTACATAACTCACTGATCTGTTGAAAGCCATCTTTGTAAATTTATCACCTCTGCTTGTGGTTTGGAAGTGTGCAGGGATAGGTGCATAGCATGGTGGGTAAATGATACTGAAGACATGCTGGCATAAACTAATACCTTAGCATAGGCATGGTTTGTTTGTAATGTTCCTGCTTTCTGTTCCTTTGTTGTTTGCACTGGATTGTATTCTTGTTGTTACAGACTGAGGCTGTAGGAACAATTCTCTTGCATGGTTGGGATGAGTGCTCAAGGATTCCATCTCCCTTCCTAATGTCACAATACACTCTGGCTATTGTCAACAAGACAAAGGCACTTCTTGCTACCAAAGATTGTCACTCTTTTTTTTTTAAAAACTTCATCCTGTTGTGGAATATCATATTAAAACTGACATACTCGTACATGTTGCCCTCAACCATGACAAATTTTCTTTATCCCATCAATACATGCTACATGTTTCGGTCATATTTACCATCTTTAGGCATTAAATACACGATAATTAAAACTCAAAATATCACGTATTTAATGCCTGAATATGGTCAGTATGACCAAAACATGTAGCATGTATTGACAGGATTAATAAAATTTGTTGTGGCTGATGGCAATATGCATGTGAGTTTAAATATATATTGTCACTGCCAACATTTGCCTGACTATAAAAAGGGGGAAAATGGAGCAACTCAATGGAGGTGTGCAGGGGTTTTTTTTCCTAGGGCATTTGTCTGTGGCTTCAGTGTAGGTGCTGAAATCATGTTGCCACTGTTAATGTGTGTCAAGTTTGGCTGCAGGTACTTTGAGACAGCCTTATTGCCAAATGTTGCACGCTAGTTATTATCATTTCTTCCTTTCGCAGTTCATTACTCGCTGTGATGAAGTTTACCTTATGAGTAACGGCAAGATTATTCAATCAGGCACGCATGAGGGGCTTATGCAAAACTCCCCTGAATATGCCAGTCTTATCAAGAACTGTGCCCATGATAACAGCAAGAAGCATTTTGTGTGAGTGCTATGGTTTGTTGAAATTATGGTTTTTTGTTATGTTTATTTGACACAGTTGAAATGGTTTTGACTTTTTCAAGCAAGATATATTTCTTTTTTTAACAATTTTATGTTTACATTTCTAAATCTACATTTGTTATCTCCATCATGTTACAGTGTAACTTATGAGCAGTTAGCATGAAGTTTCTGCACAATATTTTTTTTCCAGTATGATGATGGTATCCACCTGCTATATTATGTTGACCACCCAAAAGTTGTCCCCTTGCAACTTACTACGGTGAGCCCAATGAATGTGCTGTTGTTAGAAGCATCAGTCCTGGGCTCAAAACCCCATTGTGTAGCCTGCAGTTATGCATGTGTCATGTTCATATTATGAAATCTCATTGGCAAGTAGCTAAGATGGGAGAGACAAGAAATACACACATAATTTTTGTAGGGAAACCTGTTGGAAAATGACCACTTGAAAGATAAAGAAAGAGACACATTACAGTAAATTTGAGGTAATTTGTTGAAAATTGCTGAGGTTGTTTGCAGTGGTGTTAATTTTAGTTGCACTGAAAATTTAGGTTCTGTTACCAGTATTAACTACTTTGGATTTAGTTCACCTTAGCGCAGGCCACAAAGGTCCAGAGGGGGAGTAGATGTATAACTCTACTCTTTCTTTAACCTCGGCGCTAGTTGGGGTGGGTGGTAAACACCACAGCCTGGCAGTTTTACCCCCAGGAAAGAACTGGTACCCATTGTATAGGAGGCTGGATGGGCCCCAGGGCCGGTCTGGTAAGGTGCAGAAAATCTCGCCCCAACCACAATTTGATCCCCAAACTGTCCAACCTGTAGCGAGTCACTATACCCACTGCGCTATCCTGGCCTACAACTTTGGATGTAGTACAAGTGATAAATTTGAATCTGTAGAGCAGATGTTTTATTCGAGACCCATTATGCTGAAATGGACCTGAATGCAAAGAAAAAAAGTCACAACCTAGGATGGTAAGCCATTGAGAGTTATCCTAGACCCCATTAATATTATTTCACAACATTCAGTTGTTAGGCACTTTTGCATGTCTGCATAGCAGCTGTTAAAATTTCTTTGCTGCTGTCTTTTCTCTATGCATATAAAAACTTGGGAGTTGCTGTATGTATTTTCATGGAATTTTATTTTAGAGAATTTTATAAAAAAATTATTAAGCCCTTTCATACTGAATTTAGGTTAGACAGTTTTAACCATCACTCTGCTTGGTGATCTACAAGCATTTCTTCAAACAGATGAGTTTACTTCTCATCTCTGCTCCTAAACATTTTGTGTGCAAGGTGGGAAATAAAAGTTAGCATGTTTCTCTTATAAATCTTGTGTGCCAAAATGGAACTCTGGTGTTGCGATAGTTTGTGTTTTACCCATATCCTAGCAACAGAGCTACAGTTGAGAATAATAGGAACTGTGCAATTGTAATTTTATTGCTAGGTTCTGTAGAGGAATGGCAGGTATCATACACGTATGTTTCCTAACTTCTCTGTTTTGGTTTTCTTTTAACATCCTGGACATTGTGAATACATGGTGTGATCAAATAGTTACCAAACTGACCATAAGATGACAGTTTTTGCTAGTATGAACTTCTGCTGCTACATGTAGACTGAGTAGAATCAGCTGAGTTATTGCCTCTTGAAATAGGGCTGTATCATTTGTCATTGTTTAGGAATGTCTTGTTAGGAATAAGTGTGTGTTGTTTCATTGACAATTTTAGCATACCAAAAAATGACAGACTTTAAAGTAGTGTTGTGAAACTTTCCATTCCATGCATTTTTTGTATAGCAACTATATCTTTAATATACTAACTATGCACACATAGAGTTGAATTTACATATATATTATTATTTACCACATGTCTTAACTGTTTTGGTGCATACTGCACCAACCTAAGGGAGAACTCTTGTCACTTGCCCAAAACTGTCTGCTTATGGCAATGTTGTTACATTGGTTACCAAGCATAATATATATCATATATGGGTTTTACAACATTGTTTACAATTATTAGAACAATATTTGGCTCGGTGTTTTGTCTTAAACGTGTCAAAATATTGTAGACTAGGTTTTTTAACATTGTAAATAACTCTTAAGATGTAACAAAGAGCCAAATATTGTTCTAATAATTGTAAATAGCATTGTAAAACCCACATATTATATATTTTATGCTTGTTAACCAATGTAACAACATTACAATAACCATATATATATATATGTAGTTTTGAGCATGTGTCAAGATTTCTCCCCCAGGATGCACCAAAACAGTTAGGAGACATTTGATAAATAATATATATATATATATATATATATATTCAACTGTATGTGTGCATTAGTTGGCGTATTAAAGATATAATTCCTATTCAAAGGGATGTGTTGCAACATGTCAAAAGTAGCATTTAGTAAGCAGACAGTTAAAAGAATGCAGTTTTGGACTCGGTTTCAAAGTTAAAAAGTGGTGTGACCTCTGTTGGAGATTCTAAATGTTTGTGACATTCATTGATGAGCAATACAGAATAAAATGTGGATCAACTGAAGGAATTTATCTTCAAAAGTAGGAGAACCACTATCCATATTTTAGGAAATTCATTTAGCTGAGCTAGATAGGTAAATAGATTTGCATTGGGTTTGAGCCCTTATGGTCCCAATGCACCTAGGCCTTATGACCCATTGTGCCCCATAATCTGATATCAGCTCAGGAGAGTCCTGACATAAGGTCACCATCCATGGAGCCCCATCATGCAGATGGAAGGCCTACATAGAGTGGGGTGTGGCCTTGTTCCCCAAGGGGATCTTTACTACACTGCTATCTCTACTCCAGTGCCATGCAGCCTTCGGCACAATACCTTCCACCTTGGCTTGGGTAGACCAGAACCCTGTTAGCCAGCATGTGTCATAACAACCCCTATTAGGGTATAGCCTCCACAACTGTTACCGCCTCCCACGTGACCCAGGGTAGAGCAGAGTACAAATCTGCAATACCCTGAGGTATGGACGAGGGGTTGGATTTATGGGAAGCATTTAGCTGAGCTGAGAGCGTTTTGAAAGAAAATCTGAACATGCATCACACTGCCAGTATATTCATGTGCTGTCTGCTGGTTGAGATGCAGAAGTTCAGTCATGTCAGTATTTGCCAGAACCTTCAAGAAGCCTTCAAAGACACAAATTCTTTTTGAAGATAATCACAGTGATAAGATGTGGTTTTACAGGTACAGCAAAAAGTCAAGCAAGTCATCTCAGCCGAAGAGCCCATCGTCTCCACATCCTAAAATGACAAGTCCATTAATTTTTTTTTTTTTAATATTCACAGAGATGTGCGATATGAATTTGTTCAATGAGGACAAACTGTAAACCAACAATATTACATAAAACACTTTGTGACATTTGTGAGAAAGCATGTGGTGAAAATGACTTGACATTTGTAATTCAGGGGATTGATTTTTCCACCATGACAATGCACTTGATCATTCTGCTGTGTCTGTATGTGAACTGGTAGCTAAAAACAAAATGATTGTTGTTATACATGCTGCATACTCACCAGATTTAGCGTTGTATTACTTCCTTCTTTGCCCGAAACTCAATCTGACAGTAAGGGAAAGGAGATGTAATGATATTATCATGAGTGAGGAAAAATTGTGGAATGTACCTGCCATGTGTTTAACAGTTCACTTGAAATGGTTCTAGTGGTGGAATGACCACTGGATTCAGTGTTTAAAATTCCAAAAAGACTATTTTGGTGGGGACAATTAGAAGGTAAGTGTTGTTGTGGGAAAATGACTTAAGTGAGAGGACTATCTCATCACACAGCATATCTGTTGTAGCTTAATAAGCACATTAACTTATCCTGCAGCTGTTAGTACAGTATGTAGTCTTATCAGTCATATTTTGTCTACTAAGGATCACTGGGGAGCAAGAAAATGAAGCACATTGCATTTATTATTTCAGTTATAGTTGCCACAACAGCTGAGAATTTTTTGTGCTGATCTGTGGGTGAATGTTTTGTTTGAACACAGGGAAACTAGCAGAAATCATGGAAGTGTATCTTCAATGACAGCATTCATCAGTAAAAATATAGTTCAAATGGACAGCATCAGTGTTGATCGCCGTCACTTTAATGTGGAAGGTAAGGACCATTGAATTGCATACAAAAAATTTTGCCACATTTATTGCTTTTCACTTATATTATGAAGTTTGATTTTGTTGGCATATACATTGTGTATGTGAATTGTTTAGACTGGAGATGTGCCAAAATACTATTGAAATATGAATAACCGTTTTTATTGTCATTCACAGTCATGCAGAACATGAATACATATTATTACTTAAGTCACTGAATTGCCAAGAAATAACAGAGACAGGTTGCTGGTACTCTCCTGTAAAGGTAAAGTTGTCCCTGTGCACACCATGAAGGCACATGGGGGGAGTGGAAATGTGAGGTGGAGTGATCAGCTACATGACATGGCCACTTTACCTCTGGGAAGGTGCCCCAGTAGGCTGGCTGGGTCATAGAGCAAAGCTGGACATTTTGGGGGGGAAACAAATTGCTTGTCTGTGCAGGAAATCAAACTACACTTCGTCAGTTGTCCAGCCTGTAACCTAGTCACTATACCAACCTTACTGCAGTTTCCAAGAACATGCAGATATTATAAAGTATAAGTCTTGAAAGTCTGGTGTCATGTAACATATCATTACATTTGTAGACATTTTCCATTGTCTGAATAAAAAAAACTTGCCTTTTGCGGTCCATCTTCAGGTAGAATGAGTACCTACTCTATAGAGTAGTTAAATAAATAGACATATTCCCTGTAGTAAAGACTAGCTTTATTTCACTATTTTGTGTCAAGTTTCTAACCTGGAGAGCAAATGTAGTCTACATGAATTACTGCCAAGATGATTGTAGACTATACTTGCCATAGAGTCCTTTTGAACCATACAGTCTTGCCTGGTCTTACAGGTGGGCTTCTGTAGAAGGATTTATTTTTTTTTGTGTGTGTCATAGGTGCAGATAATGTGGATCGTTTGGATTTGTGCTCGGTTGGTCTAGTCAGAGTTTATGGGGCTTACTTGGGATCTGTGTGCAGCTATTTGTGGATAGTGTGTGGTTTGCTGTCACAGCTGCTGTTCAGCATTTGTCTGTTTGGTATTCCCATCTGCATGCTGTATGTAAGTACTGTCATGTTGCACTGATTGATGTCACTTGTTCTTTTCAGGCAGAGAAGTAAATGTGAAATTACAAAATCCTGTTGATTGATTCATAGGTTATTTTAATGATACTGTTTCAGCTTCAGAGGTTATGTTGCAGTGAATTATTTTCTGGCAAGGATTTTGCTGACAGTCATAATTTATGTGAATATGAAGTCCCACCACTCTCCTCTAGAAACTGGGGGACACAGTGGAAACCACGTGGAAGATATCAGTAACCAACAAATATTTGAACTGCATTTTTCTCCCTTGAATGCGCGTTTGGAACGTTACTGGTATACCACTCAATGGGACAAAGCTTCATGTTGGATGTATGGGTGTGATGGAAGCCCAGAGCATGTTTGCACACTGTTATAGAATATTGAACTTACAGGGGTGTGGAACTTTCCCCTTATTCTGATGTGATGTTATTTTGAACTGATGATTGTAAGACATGGAGGAATGCTGGCTGAGGAATGGAGAAAATACAAAATGAGGGGAGTTTCTTTGTATTTAACGTATTATGTTGTCGGTCATTGTACAGCATAAAGCATGTATGTTTTGGGCAAGCGGTGTGCATGTAGAGATGAAGAAGAATTGTATTTTCAGTTCTTTTTAGAAAGCATTCAAGACAGAGAGAGAGAGAGAGAGAGAGAGAGAGAGAGAGAGACAGAGATATGAAAGATAATACTAAAGTGGACTTTGGGGATTGGATTGTGAGACTGCAAGCTCACTTTATGTTATTTAGAGTAGAGTCAAACTGTAGGCTTCAGTGATTATGGTGATGTAACTTTGGAGATTTGGTTGGAAGATTAATAACCACATGCAGTTGAGAAACTCTGTATGTATAGCCCCTGATGTTTGTGTTCTTCAGTTTCAGTTCTTCAGTACTTACTTTATGCGTCTGAGTGTGGCGGATCTGGTACTGATGTGTATCAGTGGCTTGACATGGATCATCTCATTTACTGCAGTAATATACATAAGTATACTTATTTCAAGCAATTTAGTCAGAGAATTTCTGTACAGGGCACGTCCCTAAAACTATATGTGTGTGAAAGGAATATCCTTTATCTTTCCAGGATGGGTATTTAAATTTTAGCACATGGTATGAAAAACATATTATTAGAAAAGACAGAGATAAAAAATTATAAATAAATGGCATTTATAGAAAATAAAACAGAGATTATGCAGCTTGTCTTAAAATGTAGTAAATTTCCTTGTTGACTGTATATATAAAATGAATTTGTAGGGTTGTTTGCAAATGTAGGTCTTCAAAAGGTTAATATATTTCTGCACTGCACGTACATAGTCAATGTTATAATCTTCCAGAAAAAAAATCTGTAGCTCTTAGGAGAAATCAAACTGTTGCTGTGTTACAATCTAGTATATGGAGAACATTGGCAGAAATTTGATAGTTAATTTTTTTCTAGTACTAATAGTGTGATAGAAATAAAGTGTGTGAAAAAACCTGAGCAAACAAAACTGTTTCAAACTCTTGAATCATTTTATTGAATGTGAAGAGTGGCAGACATATTAGTACTGATTAGATTATGTCTGTTGTATGCAGATTGTGATGGGAGTGTCAGAGCGAGCTCACAACTCGTGGTTTATGAGGCTGTGCAGAGCACCAGTGGGATATTTCCAGGCTTCGTCTGCCATGATGTGTGTCCTGAACTTGTTCTCTCTAAACATGCAAGACAGTAAGTGCACACAGGCAGTAGCTGTGTCATACAAAAGTCAGTATGAAAGTAATGCCCCTATTTTCTTTTTTTTAAAATTTGGCGCTGGGTAGAGGTTGTTGTCTTGTCCACCATATAGCAATGCTGTCCAGCTCCACCAGGATCGTCGATGCTCCAGGCACTCGCTCGCATCTGACACTGTAGCAGTGCAAAATGGCAGATGTTTTGAATGTATGCACTAGGCAGAGAGTGGTGACTGAATTACTTATTGCACAGCACTCCAATTGGATACATATTCAGAGACACCTGAGAAGTGTGTATGGTGAGGATGCCATAGATGTTAGCTCAGTTATATGCTGGACTAGTCATTTTAAGAGCAGTGAAAAGGACATAGGTATCAGGGCCCGGAGTTCTTCAGCACAGAGTTTTATGCGACTGGCATAGAGTGTCTCATGCAGTGGTAGGAAATGTTTGTTGATAATGAAGGAGGAGACCTTGTGGAAAAATAATCTCAACTGCGTAAAGGATGTACCCATGATATATGTAACTTTCATTATAACTGTAATGATTGTTCTGAGAAAAAAATAGGAGGCATAACTTTCTTACCACCACTCGTTTTTACAGTTCTGGTTTTGTGTGTGTGTGTGTGCGCGCATGCACATGCATACACATGTATGTGGATGTTTTGTTTAATGACACCGTCGTTTACTAAGATTATACAGCACTGCTGATAAATGAGTCAGATGTGAGTATGGACCATTGGTGGAGTGATACTCTTAGGTGAAATTTGAAATACTCGGAAGAAGACATGTCCTAGTGCCAATTTATTCACCACTAAACTGACATTGACTGGTCTGAGTTTGAACCTGACCCTCCACAGTAATTTTGTGGTATATCTGAAGTACAGATTTTTAGTCCTATGTCCAAAATTGGCCTCAACACAGCAATAGACCAGTTTCACTATGCAGCAGATGATACTCTGCATTATTGAAGGAAATGTTTTGTAGTATAAAACGTAGACATTTGTTCCTATGTTGGCGGCTAACTGTATGTGACAGATTGTATGACTCAAGTTGAATTTTACCTTTCTTGATTTCCAGAATACCATTCTGGATTTAAATCTGTCAAGCCTTCAAAGCATAGGACTTTCTGTTTCAAGTTTTCATGAACAGTTTCAAGTCTGCCACAACCAAGAACATTACAGCCATAGTCCTTTTATGACTTCACATCCTTCAAATAGAAGCTATTATGTGCACACTGAATTTAATTATTGCATTGTATTCAGATACATTGCACTGAAGAAATACTGTGCATATAGCTTTTCTCCTTTGGTTAATTCTCAGAGAAGGGCTGTATAGTTTTGTTCACATGCTGTGCTGAATAAATATTGTTATAAGTGAATTGTGGCTCTAGACCCATGATCTGGCATGTGAAATGGCAGTAAGCTGGGTCACTAAATGTTTTACAGAAATGGCTGAGGAAAAGACATTTGAATGGTTAGAAAATAAGGTAGCCAACTGTGAGATCCCACCTCAAGTAATATGGCAATTGCAAAATCCCTAACAGGAAGGGTTTGACAAAATGCACCTCCTGCAATTCATGATCCTTCACACCTCAAATTCTGTACAGTTGATAAGCCATTGTCACTGTGGATTACCTAGGCAACCAGTTCACACCGCATTTTGTTTGTGACCACTACCATGAATAGCAGTTGGAGACTAGAGGCCAAACTATGCTGACTATCGTCAGTGACCTCCACCATAAAATTTTGACCTTGTGACATTCAAAAGTAAATTAAAACCTCAAAGTTAGGAAAGGCCTCTGTCTTGGATGGCACAAAGAATGAGTGTTTCAGGTACATTCCATGAAGATGTTTTATCTGTTTAACTCATTTCATTCAGCACTCTTCTCAGATCTCAGCTTTTGCTGTCTAGGATGGCAGCAACGTCTTAACCCTGTCAAACCAGGCAAGGCATGAAAATTTTCTCAAAATATGCATCTTTTCAGCTCCTGACCATTATGGGCAAATTGTATGAGAAATTTTCTTTGAAGACAGTTCAGAAATACATGGAAGAAAGATGCTGGCTTAATGCAGAGTAGTTTGGTTTTAGTGTATAGCACAACATGGTACTTCAGTTTGTCCAGCTAATGGGCTACATGATTCTTGAACCTAAACCATAATAGATGGATATTGATGGGTGCAATATTCTTGGATAGTGGATATAACTTGGCATCCTGGCCTGCTACGTAAATTGTCAAAATTAGAATTTTTTATTATCATAGTGAAGCTAATTGCTTCATTATCATCTAATAGGATTTAAAGTTTTAGCTGAAGTAGGATTATCTCTATCCCAAGAAACAGAGTCAAGGGTGCCTCAAGGTTCCATCCTTGTACCTGATTTATACAGTTTGTGCATACTTGGTGCTTCCCACAGCACCTGCAGTTTATCTTGCTCTGTTTGTGGAGGACACACTTATATACATGGTAGTGAAGTATGATTGTCATGCTGTTAGTAAGTTACAGCACAGTCTAACTGTTGTGGCCTTTTGGTGTGGATACTGGAAAATAAAGGAAGATGAAGGGAGAACACAGGCAACCTGCATTGCTGGAAGATGTAAAGTGCATGAGGGTAAACTTAAAATTAAATGAACATTGAAAAAAATATCTTGGATGTCATCTTCGAAATAAAGGTGACAGGGAGAATACACATTGAAAGGACTGTAGCCAAGGGTTTGGGAACTTACATAAGGAACTATTCTATATTCAAAGGAAAGTGATTAAGCACTAACATTAAATTGTTTTCAAGCACCAATTACCTTCATAATGACTTGTGCCTGCTTAGTCTGGGAGCTTTCAGCTGACACTCACCTACTTAGACTGCAGTGCCTGCAGAATAGACCATTCCACACTGTCGGAAAATTTGATATGTAGGCAGTGGCTTGTGGTGCACAAAATTTTGTACATGTATGATTACATAACAAAGTCGTGCAGTCACCATGTGGAAGTGATCTGAAATTATTGAAATCATAATGTGTCTGCAGTAGGACTAGAAGAAGCCATGCTCAGAAAGTATGAGTTTACACAGATTTCATGTGGCAGTGGTCAGGTATGCAACCATTCATATAAATAGCTTTCATTTAAGAGTAGTTAAATATATTAAGACATATTGTGCTTTACAACCCTACACTGCAGACCACTGTTTGTACATGGTATTGCATAGAACAGTACATGATGTACTGTAATGAAATGTGTATTGCTGTATTTAATTCGTACACAGTTGTTTTAGGAGTGCATAAAATATAATCTGTGCTGTGTTAAGTTATGGCAGGTGAAGTGCCTTCTCTAGGTGGCGAATACCTTCTGTCATCAGACAGGAGGCCTCATGTTATAAACATTTCAGACATTACACCAACGAACAAAATGTGGTTATAAGTCCCTTTGGGTCTTGAGGCCAAGAATAACTCTGCTGGCTTGAAGACCAGTAGGAAACTACCGCACCCTGCAACATGTGAGTCTAGACTACTGGCTTGACTTTGTCAATTGGACTCCAGGTTTATTTTAGCTGCTGCTGATCTGTGGATATTTTGAGGGACTGTGGCTACAGAATATGTATCAGTGATCAAATGCAGGTAGTGCCAAGTTCTGAAAAACTTGGACAAATCTTACAAGATGTTCATACAGGTATCACCCATTGTAAGAGCAGTTATTTACCTGGTTCGCATAGCCCTTCCAGTCATCAGGCCTTGTCACTTATTCCAAAGTGTCATAAAGATGCCCTGGCCCGACTTAAATCGAAAAAGAATCTGAGAAAACTCATAGGGAGTTGTTCACTCTTCACCTTGAATGGTGCTGTAATAGCACTTGGCTTCTGATACTGAATGTTCTTCAGTTCTACTCATGTGCAGAAGAAGAGACTCCTAACCATTGTCACCTGTCAGAGGCAAAATGTACAGGGCAAAACCAGAGAGCGTTCCATATCTTAGTGTCACAGAAAGAGGGACAGCTGTTGTGAGTTACCCAAACTGCAACAATCAAGAAGAGTGAAAAAATGATCTCTCCCTAAATACAGACCAGAGCCATTAGTTCCGAGCAGGAAATTTGTGCCACTAAACAGTGAGGTTATTGCCATGAAAAAGGACCTGCCAGAAGCAGCACCCACTGATGACTTTGCAGCCCCTCTGTGTAACTAAAAGAGGAAAGTAGCAAGGGCACTTTCTGTCATCATGACCAAAGGTAAAAGGTAAAGTTGTCCCAGTGCATGCCATGAAGACACATGAGGGAATAGAAGTATAGCTCCACTCATTCTTAACTTTCACACTAGATGAACCTATCATCATGACATTTGAGATTAATTTCCTTTCACTGCAGGAAAATTTGAAACAGTTGTCCATGTGGAATGCAGAAGCAGGGGCTCACATACTGCAAGTCATGTCATCCTACCCATCTTATTACATATTCAGGGTAACTAGATTTTGTTTTGTGTGTTTCAGTTGACATGAAACTTCCACGGTCAATTCAACAGTTGCTAGAGAACGTAAGTTTCTTCTTCTGTGCCGTGTTTGTTTTGCTGTTTGTTGCACCATACAGTCTTGCAGTAATACTGTTCACTGTGTTGGTCAGTGTTGTTATCCTGGGACGACTTCACAGGTACAGTACCCATTCAGTGCCATGTGATTGTCACATGGGATGTGCTTAATTTATAGCTTCACTCAGATGTGTTCTGAATGTTTTAAATTTCAGGGTGCACAGTTAGGAGTTCAAGACTATGTTACATGCCAGGAATGTGCACGAAGTAGCACTGAAGAATGAGTGACACTCATTTTTAGGCATATTTGCAAAATTGTGAAAAGGTGACTACAAGCCCTGTCATGTCTGTCTGCCCATTCGCATGGAAGAACATGGCTCTTAGTGGGTGTATTTTTGTTAAATAGGTATTTGAGGATTTTTCAAAAGTCTGAAAAGTTTCAGACAAAAGTTGTAGAGAAAATCAAAACATGTTTTATTTTTGGAATTTGTATTATTTATGAGATGATGTGGAAAAAAAAATGGTAGAGCCGGACAGGTCACAGATGTCAATATAATTCAGTGCATGCTCACTGAATGCTGAATAACTAAGGCCACAAATACACACTCACAGTATGTAACACTTATTGCTTTTCCCCTGCGACAATGGTTACATGAATGTGCCTCAGTTGTACATACATACATTCATTGCCTGTCTTGGTATTGTTTCCATGACCAGGAATGGAAGAAGGAGAAAGCACTGTGCATTCCCAAGTTATGCCAGCAAGAACTGCTTTTTATGTCTTGACCGTTGACCATTTGTCCATTTTGCGCCTATTGATTTTCTGTTTTGTATCACTGACAAAGTATTTCAAATGAGAGGCTCATGTTTTACAAGATTACTGTGTGATGTATCACAGAGACAGATGTCTCAGTTGGTCTGACACATCAAGAAACAGATAATACATCTGTTATTGCTTGATATTGTGGGTGTTCAAGTTGATGGATGGTGCTGAATGAAGTGTATGTGGGCTGTACAAAAAGTATCGGACCTTTGGTCGGCAAAAATACAATTATTTATTTTGACGTCTGAAACCCTAATCCCCTTCAAAGTAGTCTCCTTGGTAATGCAAACACTTCTTCCAGCGGTCCTGCCATTGCTGGAAATATTTCTGGAAAGCTTCTTGTGGAATCATGTACAGCTGGGCTGTCGCGTTCTGCATAATGTCTTCTCTTGACTCAAATCGGGTCCCTTTCAGCGGCATTTTCAGTTTGGGGAACAGCCAAAAATCACAAGGAGCCGTGTCGGGAGAGTAGGGAGCCTGACGAATCAGGGGAATGTTGTGTTTAACCAAAAAACTTTGATTCAGATGCGAA
>Ga0123352_10004197_pt1 | contig 21160 bp, 13 predicted proteins | sample TergutLab28metaG_FD_89700 | JGI IMG/M metagenome (GOLD analysis project Ga0123352, IMG submission 89700) | Labiotermes labralis P1 segment gut microbial communities from Petit-Saut dam, French Guiana - Lab288 P1 | ecosystem: Host-associated > Arthropoda: Insects > Digestive system > Gut ...
ATTACCGCACTCACAAGCGTCCGCCACCTGTCCCTATCCTGGGCCAACCCAATCCAGTCCATATACCCACATCCCACTTCCTGGAGATCCATCCTAATATTATCCACCCATCTACGCCTAGGTGTCATTAGCATCTATAAGCGTTAAATGTAAGTTATTAAAACGATAGTATGAAGCCTACAAAAACATGATTATTTTTTAATTTTCTACTAAAATACTACGTTTTTATGGATTCAGTGTGTATACGTATGAATGTAAGGAAATAATACACATCTGTGTTTACAATTCACCGAATATGCCTTATTATACAACAAAAATACATTTATAACACACATCATAGAAATTTGACTACATGTTTTGACTGCTGACTATAGCCACTCTCAAGCCCTTCCACAAATCTTGTGTCACTCTAATATAAAGTAAGGCCAGGTTTAACGAAACTGTGCATTTATCATGCTATATTTAGCATGACAAATATAGTAACATTTTGTTTTTTAAATTTGGCCTTACTTTAATACTGTGATATAAGACTTCCGAAAAGTCCTGGCAATGGCCATAGCAGGTAGCCGAAACGTGTAGCAACATTTTAATTGAATTTGAATTAAGAGTTGCGGAAAGACAACATTCGGCTTTCTGCAAAATCCTTCTAAGAACTGACTAGTGACCGCAAGATTTGAATTGGCATAAAGCGCCCTAAAATGGCTACATGGGAGAAAATAAACTGCAGTAAGTTGTGGGCTGTATTGGTCTGAGTCAGGATAAGTTTCTTTTGCGCCGTTTTTTTTTAACATAGTAAAAAGCAGTCTCCTTCTCTAGAGCTTCGACTATATTGACCAGCTGGGTTACTCCAAGCTTTAACATCGCTGTCGTCTCATCGAAACTTGTAAGTAATTACTCAAGAAGGTCAAGATTGACGGGACATACAGCAGGCATGGAAAAGGAAAAGAATTTGTACATAATCATTTTCGCATGTGTAACGATACTGTTGAAATGCGTTATAATGACCAAAACTTTCATTTTTACCTCCTCCATCCCCAGAAGAGGCTTTGAAATAACAACTGTTCTGTCAACTCTGTGTTTGCAGAATACCTAAAGAACCAAATCAGAATACTCTTATGCTACCACTGACTATATGGGACACGCCATGGCGCAGTTGGTTGAGGCAGTGCGCTAAAAATCTGGAAAGTCGTGGGTTCGATTCCCGTTGTTGACACTGATCCTACCAGCCCTACTATGGCCCTGGGGTCGAGGACGAGGAATTTTTCATGGGGGTAAAGGCGGCCGGTGCTTAGAGCTGACAACCTTACTACCTTCATGTGCCTGGGAGCCACACTGTCCTTGTTTTACTGTTATTAATGAACCTATATTCTGATCATATGACATCCTGTTGCATCGATGTATATTGTCATCTAATCACCAACTGTATTTTATCTTACATCACATCTGTAAACTGTATTTCGTACGTAAACTGATCCGTTTATCTTGTTTCAAGTTTTTCTTCACGGGGACCACTCATCTTATTTACAGATGAGATTGGTTAGGCATGCAGAACGCAAGCTATAAGTGTGATAAATGAACATAATTTTTAATGTAGCTAAAGTTTTTGTGTGTTTCTATGTCCTCCATAGTCCCACGTGCCAACTGCCCACTCTCACAGCTGCCTGCGTTATATCACCACAATTGTATACGGCGAAGACTATAAATTATGAAGCTTTCATTACGAAACTTCTACCTTCAAAGTTTAAGTGTATTCTTCGCCCTTCCTACATAATACAGTCACCTGTGTGTTGTAATTTGAAACGAAGCGCAACGTGTAAACCGCTTGGTTTTTATTTAATTTCAGCGCTTTGAATAATTAAGAATTCTAACTAGGGAAATGAAATCCAGTGCTGTGAAATTTTATTACGTCTGTTACGTTGTGATTCTGACAGTCTTATTTTACCACACTTTCCGCATAAAGGCGCAAAGTCCCCTATAGTCCTGTTTAATGTGTACGTAGAAGTATTTCGTAAAACATCCCTAGCTAATTACTGTTAAGAATGGAAATAAAAATTTTATGTCACTCATTCTCCCACAGAAAATGTTCAAAAAACTAGAAATCTTGAATGTGGCCTCCTCTAATTTTTACATGAAGACGGACGGAGCAGCAGACTTGATAAAAATAACAGAGATATTTTTGTAACTTCTGTTGCCGAAGAACCTAAATGAGGGCAATTAGTTAAAGAGATTTATTTGTAACAGAAAGGGTTCTAGCGAAACGCTCAATTGTATGTTTAAATAAATTTTACATATCCACATAAATGTTGAAACAAGAGTCGAGTGGGAGAAGGTTTCTTGTAAATCGCTTCAGAAAAAAATCACGTAAATTTTGCTTGTGTAAGTAAGACCCTTGTTTATATTTGAATATAATTTGAGCATAAAGGTTCGGAAGCTCAAGCAAAGCGTAATAATCCTGAGGTGTTCCCTTTCTATTTTATTCAAAAGTTTGTTCAAAAATTGTAATGGATACACTAAACGAATTTAGTTTGTTCTGTAACTTGCATTCACTGCACTTTGCGTTAAGATTGGTATTAGGCAATTCGCTTTCAAGGGCAGCGCGAAAACGCAGGTTCGTTTTCATTCAGTTTATATGGTATACTTTTCGGTTTTAAAGGGAACTGGAGGGTTTGGACATATTTTATCAAACCTCTAATGTATCTGGTTTCATGAACAATCTCTATAGCAGCTCTCACTTTTTTATGCTGAGGGACAGACAGAAGGAGAGAGGGATTTTACATCTGTTCTGCTGGTGTGTGAACAAACGTAAAACTCTATGGTAAAGTTAACTGTAAGTATTAGTGTTCAGGCAATGGTGGCACTAGTTATTTGAATTGCGGCGTTCCGGATTTTGATGTCATTTACTTTTGTAAATAGACATCAACATTTCGGAGAAATTTGCAACCACCATCGTATAAGCAGATTAATTTGCCTTGAAAACAGAAGGAGCTGGTTCCTCCGAAACAACGTTACCATTTGTAAAACTGCAAATCTTCGGTCTAATATTAGAATGAACCCGACCTTCAGAGCGAACTCCGTGACGAAGAAATGTGGGATGAAGCAGAACGAGATGGAAAGTTCGGGACCATTAACATAAAGTGAGAAGAGAAAAGAAGAAGTATAGAGACAAGAATAAAGCATTTTCCGGTTAGCATCTTAATTTAGAACGGTCTAAATACGAGTGCATTTTTCATTTATTCTTGCCCATTTTTGCTTTTAGTTTATGTAGTGACGCAGTCAGTACGTCACGTTATATAGGGTCGAATGACTGGACATCTGAAGGAAAGAGGCAGAAAGTAATCGCAGTCCTGTTCCTTCAAATTACTACTCCCTTCACCTATCTGGAGGAACTGAGGAGTAATAAGATAAAATCAGTCAGGCTAGTCTGTATCCCGGCTCACTTTTGAACCTGAAACCTTACCATTATAACAAAAGCTTTAACGTTTGAGTGGGCAATAATAGCGCAGTCGGTATAGCGACTCGCTACGGGCTGGACTGTCCGGAAATCGAATCCCGGTGAGGGTGAGGATTTCCGCATAGCTTCAGAACATCCCTGGAGAACACCCAGCCTCCTATAAAATGTTTATCTCTTCCTTCCCGGGGGTAAAGCGGCTGGGGCATGGCGTTGACCACCCACCCCATCTAGCGCCAAGGTTAAAGAAAGAGTAGAGCTACACTTCTACTCCCCCTCTGGGCCTTCGTGACCTGTTCTAAGTTGAATTTTACCTTTCCTTTTAACGCTTGAATCAAATCGCTCGGTACTGTACAGACCTTAAAAATGTGTTCATATATACTCTCTAATAAATCTACATTCTCTACTAAATAAATTCCTTCCACACTTCAGATTCATTACAAGACTCTTTTCATTCTCTCCTTTTATTACTGACTTCTGACGTTCCGTTTAGTCTTTTTTTATATTTGGGCAATTTTTATCTTTATCACTTTTACGTGATTTAACCTAAAGTTTGAACTGTACTGTACGAGTAGCTACATTTTTGTTCTTTGTTTCCCTTATTTTAATTCCTTCTCTCTTTCTTGTATCGACGTTTGCCGTCTACTTTTGCTTTCCTTCGAAATAGTGTTAATTATTATTTATACCTGGTAACAAACTTCAAGTTACTGCTGAATTATTATGTATTTCATGCACTAGTAATAGCCGCACACCTTGTTGTTTACATAAATATATGTACATGTCATACCTGTTTATGTATGCTTGATAGGAAACCCTTGAAGAGTTCACAATGTGACATTCTCCAAAAATCGTAACGAGACCTAAAGTTTGTGTTAAAAGCAGGCTGGTAGCGAAACGTCTAGTTTCAGCTGTGGGCAAGTGCTTTTGTGAAATCATGAATAAATAATTCTCTATTGACATACAGCAATTGCTTTTTAGTTAGTCTTTTAATTTTTTGTCATTCATGTCATTTATAACACAGAAAATATACACAATGCTTGTGAGTGAGGTAATAAACCTTCGGGTTCCGTGAAATGCGGGGAATTTCTTGACTAGCTGCAAACCAGTTAGCTTCTCAAGAAGGACTCTGCACCATGCAGTAAGTAAGTATTAAATGTATAGTTAATAAATAACAGACGCGTTTAGAATAGGACATTGCAATGCCGTGCTACATTTCCAATCCAAAAGTTTCTTGATATAAACTTAAATACTACATTTTTACTGGAGTTTATAGATAGACGTTTACGGGGCTCACTTCAATTCCCGTCATCAGTGACTTCCTAAAATTAACATAGGCTTGTTTCGGGAAGTTCATGTTCGAGCACTGAACAGTACTGTGAAGATGAGAACTGGGTTTCTTTGGTTTAAGACGCAGCGTGTAGAAGTACTTCTTTATCGGAGTTTCGGTACAATTTCTCGGGCCCTTCTTCAAGGGTCGGAAACGCCTTTTGGATTGTTGACACTTGAATTTGGGACCAATATGTTGTCCCGAAACGTCGGTAAGGAATTACCACTACTCGCCTAGAAGCAGCACAGAAGAGCGCAGTTGTCGTCTGTTTTTCGTCGAAAGCTTGAAATCAAGCTGATATGCGTAGAGATTATTTATCTTTCGGCTTTCAACCTGGGGAAGATAATTATTATATTATATTATATTATACTATATTATATTATATTATATTATATTATATTATATTATATTATATTATATTATATTATATTATATACATAACTATAAATTGACAAAAGGCCAGTTTAGGAGCCCAGGAAGGGAGAAAAGATGAGTGGAATATCACATCGCTGTGAGCTGTCTGGCTGGTATAGTTTTTCAAAGTCTGCCTTTCGTAAGTAAACTCAAAATTTGACTTTTTTGCAGCAATTCTTCTTGTATTGCGAAGTGTCAGAGGGCCTTGCCTCAGAACGTTTGCTCATTTGGGCTTTCTAGGTGTAGACGCTGTGTCTCTCTCTTGCTCATTGCACTAGGAGAGACTTCTTCGGGGTTTGGGTGGATTTAATCGAATGTGACGAAATTTTTTGGTCGCATTTGAATTTTGACTTTATTTCAACTCTCTTTATGTGTATGGAGTCCGGTTAACTGTTTTAGGAATCAGATGGTGCACTTATTGAATCACTATAACCGTCTGCTTATTTATTCGATCACTAACACACATCAGTAACACTTCTCCTACTCTCTGTTAATGATGAACTGTTTGCTCTTTCTTGTATGTGTAACCACTATAGTGAACACCTGATTTACGAAATCGGACTCTTCCTTCAAATATCGGAGGGCCCTTCATGGTTAAAGTATTTACTTAAAGGTAGAGTTGAATCTCGTTGGGCAGTGTGGAAACTTCTTTTGGTACATTGGGTTCAAGGTTTTATGGTGTCAGGCGATTTTCATTGCGCCCTTGTTTAGAATATAAGCGCTAAATGTTTCCCATATATTTAAGGTATTGGCCAACTAGACTATTATTTCCTTTGTTGGTTGCACAATGGGTATTCTAAAACTAAACTTTTCTGGAGCAATGACCTTCCGTCCCTCAGTGAAGGTTTCTTGAATGGACCTCTACTGTGAGTTTTATGACCGACGGCAATGACCCGAGATGTGTGGACCGCACTTAGTGGTTATTCTAATGTAAACAAGCTGTTTCGAACTGAGGGCTAGCAATCGTTTTGCATCGTAAACAATTATACAAACAATGTTAGGCTACACAGGGTTAAAACAGAGTTTACCAGGGCTAAGTTTTGCCAATGATGCTTAGATTTCTTAAAATTTATTTTGAGCCCATCTGGAACACCCAAATTTACCTTCCAGCTAATGGGAATTCTGTAGAGCTAGGAGGGGAGGCGTTCTTAGTGCGGATACACAGCAGACCTGCTGTCAATGCAGGGTATTCTGTACGGTTAGCTGGATTCGAGTGAACGCAGACTTCGTCGCTCTGCTAAAATTTCGGGGCTTTTCAACAAAATTACAATTATAAATTATTGTTTGGATGTGTATATATAACATACACAACAACCAATAGTGCACTAAATTGTCTTGTAATATTCAGTGTCATTGAATATTCACCTGTTAACTTAAAGCTTAATTTGCGTAGTCACCATATTGTGTGAGTATTACGAAGTGCCCTGCAGGTGTTTGATATTGCATTGCTTGTTAATTAGCAACATCTATTCGATGGAGCAGAGAGTGTTATCAAGTTTTGTTTTAATTAGTTTTATGTTTTGTATAAATTGAGGCTATGGTTGCTGACGTATCCACAAAGTAATTGTTCCTGATAAATGATATCTCATCCTGTCGAATTTGAGCCGGTGTCTTGTCATGCCCTTCTAAGCATAAAACCTCGATTAAACACCGGGTAAAGAGAGGTAAGACTCCAGAGCTGAAGAGTGAACCTATCTTTTCGGAACTATCTTCACTAACAGATCACAACATCAGGTGTGGAGCAGGGAAAAACGGGTAGAGCAACCCTGAAAAGAAATGCAACAAGCTTGACAGTATTATATTTACGTTATCAGTTGTATCCCCATTTTTGCATTACTATTTTATAGAGCCTTATTTACTGACCTGGCCTCTTTTAAATAATGTTGAGAATAAATTATATATCGGTGCATAGAACTTTATGTATTACATGTTGGCAGTTACTAACTTATTCTCGAAAAGCTTAAACTAGTGTCCTTGGCCTTGTGGATATTAAGACCTCTCGTAAGTTACCAGTTTAACTTTAAACAATACACTGATATATAACGATTTTTGTGCGTTAGTAAAAAAAATATTTTCCATGCAAGTCTCACATTACTTTAAAACCGTTTTCTGTACTTCTAAATAAAAGGAATATTTATGTTTTACCAATTATAATTTTATTTTATACGCACGGAACTGAATCACAATAATTGCATGGAACATAGTCTCGTTGGAGTTTGCAGGTGTCGCACGAACTAAGTCTAAGCACTGAAAGCACATTCCTGAATCCTGAATATTTACTGCAACAAAAGTAAAATTATGTGGCAAGTTTGTGTTATTGAGGTGACACATACAGGGTGTTTCAGTCAATTACTGTCACTTTCAACTTAACAGTGCAATGGCGATAGCGAATTTATTTATACGAAAACAGTGTCAAAGTAACAAACAAGGATTAGAATTTCACATATGGGTAGCGCTGTGGCTGACATGCTCGATGTGAGACCCTTGGACTCTCGAACCGCTTGAAGACCTAATAAAAAGTTCTGTACAGTACAGATGAGCATTCCTCTTGTGACCTGTGCACAACTTTCCTTGATCCTCTCCTTCAGTTCAGGCAGAGTTCGGGGAGCACTGCTGAACACTTTGTCCTTCAGATAACCCCAGAGGAAATAATCACACGGATTTAAATCTGGACAGCATGGTGGCCATGAGAATCCGCACTGGAATTGCTGTGGGAAAAGATTGGATACTATGCGATGCTGGAACTTGGAGTGCAGGAGTTCCAGAACCTCTGGAGTGGTGTGGGGTCTAGCTCCATCCTGTTGGAACCACTGTACATGAAGAAAACATCGTCTCTGTCTCAGTTGAGGGAGGAAGAAGGAGTCGAGCATCAGGACGTAATTCTCTCCAGTGACGTAATCTCAATCAAGCCCTGCGCGGAAACCGCACACCCCACCAAGACTGTTCTGGGCGTGCAGAGTGGATTCGTGAATTTGATGTGGATGATGAGTGCCCCAGAAACGCACGTTTTGTCTGTTAATGTCCCCCGTGAGGTGAAGGTAGGCATCATCACTAAACCAAATGTGTTCCAGAGTGTGAGGGTTCTGCTGCAAGTGTTGATTACCTTGTACGCTCTTCTCGACACACAGTTGTCAGAGACTCGAAGACATGGATCTTGAACGGATGCATGCGTAAATCGGTTCGAAGTATGCGCCATGCAACCGAAGGCGATACCTCATTTTCTGCAGCAAACTGTCGCACAGACTTCTATGTTGGAGATGAGGCCACACTCGCACGAATGGTCCCAACAGTGTCGGGCGTGCGAACACGTGGCTTGCTCCCACCTCTTTTCTTGCCTGTCACATTCCCAGTTTCGCGAAACTGCTCCACCAACGTCATCATCGTATTCCTTGCTGTTGCTTCCTTGCACTTGTCTGGTTTTTGAACCGGCGCTGGACTGTGACAGTCGAATTTGTTTGCAGAAACCATTCCACAATTCGAGGTTTCTGCTCTGTCGTTAGTGACGGAGCCATCTTGAATGACGTCACAGCGGCAAGTGTTGCCAAGTATGGAAAAAATACTAATGTATGACGATTATGGCGCTACCACTTACATTGAGCTGTGTACTTTCTCTATCGTGTGTTGTTCAAACAGAATTTACAGTAATTGACTGAAACGCCCTGTAGGAACACATTTGATCTTCGCTGTCTGCATGTTCTCATATAAAACACATCTTTACGGAAACTGGTTCTACTGGTATCGCGTACAATTGATAAACAATGGAACATGTTCCGCTGGATCTATTGACAGGAACTAACTTGGACGCGGGATGCGGACTAGTTGTATGAAATGGAAAGAGACTATAGGACTTCATAATTTTGAGTGTTAAAAGATGGCGGAATTGATCAATCTTTCGAAATGTTTTGTCTTAAAAAAAGAAGGGGAGAAAATTTTAACATTTTACACCCCCATGTTCAAAAAGCTCGAAAGTGTTATCTGTCCAGAGAGAGATGGATGATTTAACACCTGTCATAATATTATTTTTCAGTCTGTGGCTTGGTGTTTCTAGCGAGCTCTATCCTTAAGTCTTCTGATTATAAACACTTTTCTATCTCTCCCCCCACGTGTTAATGTCATGTCTGTCCCATCGTTCCTGATGTTACCACACTGGTAAGGATTTCGAAGAGAGATTTAAATAGTACGTAGTTTACATTATGCAATTTTTCCATAATCCAGCTAATTCTGCCCTCTAAAGTCGGAATATTTTACTCATTATCCATATTTCAAAAGTCCAAACAACCTATATGAATTAACTAAACTCTACCCAAGCATACAGGCAACTCAGTGAAATAAAGCAGATCTGCATATGAAACTGGATTAGACATTACCTCATATTCCATTTGCATTATAGATAGGGGCGAACACGTACTGCCGTACGATTGATGATTGGATGGTCGGTATCAACATGACTAAGTTTTTCCGTAGTGGATTAACTCCTTGGTACAATGTGATTTGTGTTGGAACGTAATAGGATTATGCTATTCATGTAACCAGAAATATTGTCTCTCTATTATAAAATACGATCCACGTTAAAATATAGAATCATAAGTTCCACAGCTATAGCAATTTGTCTTTTTTACACAGTTCAGTATAATTCACGTTGCAGCTGATGAAATAATATTTTATACACCATGCAGGACTCTGAAACCGGAAAGCCTAATACGACAAACATGGCGGTATTACATATATTTGTTGCTGATCAATATAAAAATCGGTGAAGTCATTTTTTCACAGGCCTCCTGAACGGAATGTCAAAACCCAGTTTATTTTTCGAAAGGTCCCTGCTTCAGTATCCGATCGGATGTCTAACTACACTTATTAATGTTAACGTCGTTTTACTCAGATCCTACAAATGAAGTTTTGAACAGAAAGTTTACAATGAACTGAAGAGGGTCATTTGTTTCACAAAATTTAAAATTCTTTAATCAATTTTATCCTGTTATGTGAAATTGTACATCATGAATTATGAAATAGTCGTTGAAAATATAATGTAAATATAAATATTTTCTAGATTTATTCATGCTTTAGACGCTCTCCACCTTTCTTCTTTCTAAAATGAAATAAATAACACAACGTGTCTGGGACAGAATCAGTTCTCTTCCACAAGCAAAAGATCAAGGAATCACCTAACACCTGGATCCGAGAGCTCTTCTAAGCCCTTAGGCCCAGAGGTTGTTTTTTTCGTTTTTGTTGTAAAGAAGAGATTATAGACAAAAGGTCACAAGATGAAAGATTCCAATTTTGGAATAATTTAAAGTAATGTTTTCAAGTTGAGCTAAGTTTACAAGCTATTACAGTCCAATACTTATGGTGTTGCACCCGCTAACACCAGGGTTTTGCAGCACCTAGCCAATGAAACCGTAAAAACTAGAAAAATTATTGCTAACTTACTTTATGCTAGCAGTATTTTCTGCCATCATTATATATCCACTTCACCCTACTTTGTTCTGGCATGGTCTTCCAGCCTAACATCTGAACTTATATAAAAATATGCCTCAAATTCTCAGACCTGTAATCTTTATACAACCTACCATTTTCTTAAATGCTTTCTTGGTATTTATCTCTAACCACTGTACACCCATAAATATTCCCCTTCATGTTTGCCTTTCTTGGCCCTTCAGAAGTATAATAATTACATGATCCTCACGTCGACATGGTGGAAATATTACCCTCTCTGATTTTCCCTTTTAAACCTTTTAACTTATCAGGGTAGTTTAACACAGAATTTTGTACACATCTTATTCACCTAAAATAAAATATTTTTTACACTCGAAGCTTATTGTGAACTGTTAATTCTACCAAACAAAAGATATTTCGTTGTACGTTAAGTGATTAGGATATGGATTAATCGATATTAGTTCGATTCCTAAGACAGCCAAAACTTTTTCTCTTTTTTTGCAGCGTCCTGACCGTCTTTTGGGCCCACCCAAACTCTTTTAGAAACAGTAGTGTCAAGGTTAAATTTGTTTGCACCTGTATTTTCGTAACTAATACACCTTCATGACGTTGTCCTTAATTAAGACCTTATAAGAAATTATTTACTTAAGGAACTTGTTTTCGCGATATACATATGCCCCATGTTTCATGCTCACAAACATACAACTAGTGCGTAATTAAGGAAAGGTGGGAATGGCTTTGTCATTGACATGATAGCTGGTTAAAAGTCTTGGGGAAACAAAATATTGCCCTTTTAAGTCGAAATAATTTAGAGACTAATAGACATTGGGGACAGCAAGTGACATATGTTTTTCTAAACATTTGAAGACTGAATAGGAAGTGAATAATAACAATAACGACAATAAAACATAAATAGACATGTTATAGTGTGTGCTCAATTACAATTTCATGCACGCAAAGAAACAGGGGTAAAATAAGAAAATGAACCACTGGTGTGAGCGTGCACCAAAATTAGTAGAAACAGGTCATGAAGTTCAAGTACCCATATTATTAAATCAAAGAGTAGTTATCGGTCAACTTATCCTTTGAGGTCTCAATGTAATTCATGCGCGATATTTTAAGATTATGTTTCAACCATCAGCGTGAATTTACCTTTAGGCGGAGGAAGATTATTTATTATAATAATAATTATTATTTATTACTAACTGTAATTGAGTTGTCACTCGGTGGCAGTAGGCCTTACACTAGTACAGACAAAACAAACAAGAATAAATATACATAAATGAAACAACACAAAAAACACAGTACAAGCAATACAAAACACAGTAAATAAAAGTATACGTATTATCAAAACACACACACATTACAAAACCCACACATGCACACATCCACACATTAAACAACAAGTTAAAACAACTACAGCACAAGATACACCCCAATGATATAGTCACAATATAATCAAGTACCCTCAATACAAATTCACATGGTACTTTTGTCCCCAGGAACTTCACCGTAACTCTCTTCACTTCACCTCGCTTCAAAAATAAAATAACTTCACATAAATCACGTCAGTTCACTCCACGTCACTACACTTCATATCACTTCTCTTACTTACACTCAATCCCCACTGAATTCTCTTGCTGTTGTGTAGCTGATACACATTAATTTTTTGTTCTTTTCTTTCTTTTCTCTCCAGGATTGTTGTATGAACTGTATGTAAGTCATAAGCTTCATTTTATCGTGCTTAGTTCTCGCATCTCTGTAACTCATACTCTTTGTTTACACTTCCATTTCTTAGTAAGCAGACCAGGCATGGGAGGAATATAATTTTCTTCTATTTCTTTTTGTTTATAATTGGTCGCGCTAAGTGTTTATCGTGCGAGCAGTGTGCGGGTTGACGCATGTAACAGTAGCTGCCTTGTGCTCCAGTTGCAGTCTGCTGTGTAACTCGAACAGTGACTGAGCAACAGAAAAAGAAGCTGGACGGTCAGTGAGTGTTAACGGTAATGAAAAACCCGCTGGAGAGATTTGTCACCAATACAGTTCAATTGTAACTGCAATTATTCCCTAATTACGCACAATAAAACTCCAGTACACTCTACTTGGGGATTATTGAGAGTGTGAGCGGCCTGCCCGACTCCCCGTCTTAACCTGAGTTCCGAACTCCGTCCCTCCTGGGAACAACATCCAAGATACGTTCCACACCGGTCCACACAGGATACAACTTTGCTTGTAACTACATTCCCTTGCTTGTAACTACCGTTTTGTGCAAGGACGCTTGATATTTATCAGGACTGGTATGAAATTCATTTTGCTCTCTTGCAGCCACTTGTGTTTCCGCTTATGAGGGACTAGACAGATGGATTTTTAGTTAGTTATTTTCCGGAACAGAGTACAGCACGGGCTGAAGGAGATCGGTTGCAGTGTCGCGTTCAGAATATGTATTTCAGATCAGTCCATATCAATAAATTTGAATGAAAGTTATTTGGTTTTTACGAGTACGCAGCGCATCGAATTACTGAGATCGTTGCGGATCCTTTTAATGGCCAACCCGTATACATTCCCAGAATTTAGGTTTTCAGAGCCACCGAATTGACTTAGTTTGCGTTGCTCGATAAACGAAAAACGACTATGTACAAAGTGCAAACCGACAGAACCATCCCAAACAACAAACCGGACATCAAAATCCGTGATAATGATAATGGAACGTTTATATTAATAGGATGTTCCATAATCAGGAGACACAAATGTGATCAGAAATAAAGCTGAGAAAATTATTAACATCAAGACCATATAATATAAATATAGACTGTGAGGGATTTAAAAGCAAAATTGATGCCAAAAATAATAGGAGCAACTGAAAGAATCTCTTAATCACTCAGAAAACACCTGAGCTGCCTACCTGGATAGCACAAAGTAAAGGAACTACAGAAAACAGCCATGCTGGGCTCTGTGCACATGCTTCTGGAAGTACTAATGTAAAAGTACAAAACATTCAACATAGAAAGTAATATTATATGTACCATAAACTGTAAGTACATAACAGCTGAAACATTATACATATTAGAAACGTGGTTTGTTTCAGGTATACAATTGTGAATATTCTGCACATACGTCATAAATAATAACAATAAGAAGAAGAAAAACGGAAGAAGTAACTGAGGGCGTAGTTAGAGGCACTGTATGTTCACATCGTCTTTCTGCTTCCAAATGCAACTTCATACATAATAATTCAGTTCGTACCTCACAAAAACGCAGGGCTCTTTTGTTAGAAAGACCAATCTGATTTTGCTTCATGGGGAAACCATAGTTGTTCGTTATGAGAATCGCATGAAGCTGGACTGTGTAGACAAAATGCAAATAGTTTACAGTTAAAGGAGTTTGTAAGTGCCAACCACCATTCTTTATGGGGTTCACGAAGCAATGTTATCGATTACAACAAGAACGAAGTGGCTTTAAAATAATAATAATAATATTAATAATAATAATATGGTTAAATTCTTTCTTTTATTTGCTCTTACCTTTCATCTTCATATAATGTTGATAAAAAATGTGGCTTTTGAGATATCCGCCCTACATATGCCCTGCTCATTGAAAATGTGTCTCGTGTATCTCTTTGATTTTCACGTTCATATTTTTTTCGAGTAGGATTTGCAAAACCGAGTGAGGCTCTAGATAAGCTACTGCAGCCCGGTCATTCTGTTGAATGCTCTGACTGTTGGCAATTCTGGTTGCCGACTGAGAGCCTTCCGTGTTCTCTAAGCTATAACGGCCATTAACAAATAAATTTGGAAAATTTTCCTCAGGTACCCTCACGTAAAAAAGTTGTGTAATCTTCTTCTGGACTAAACTGTTTTATCATCTTTTGCAAGTGGGATTGTGGAGAGTGGAACGGAGGGAGGGCGTCCTAGTTGACATAATGGCTTACGCTCATTTTTATGTGAAATCTAGTTCATCGTGCCTGCATTGGTGCAAGTTAAGCGTCAGAACGAATATGTCCACTTCACTCTCTCCCAGCACACGTTCCCAGTACATTCCGATCGAAAAAACCATTAGACACTGGCTCTGTGATTGATTGATGGATCCGTTCATTTATACAGATAATCATCATCACTTGTTTGTTACCAAAACGTGCCTCACAGGCTGTAGGCTACACAAACTGCGAGCTGAATTGTGATGACAGTAGTGCTTATTTCTTTGTACTTGTTGCTCATGCGGTGGAGATCGAACACCGTACACGCAGGCTGGGTTAGTGCTTTATCCCGAGTGTGTTCTGATTCATAGAAAGTTTGCTTTTTGTCTGTTTTTTGCTGAAACTGCATTCTAAGTACTTAATCCGTAGCAGCGACACCAGAATTTTACTGTTAAGTTTGTCCCAAATATTGCAATCACAGTACAAGCTTTCTTGCTTTACAATTCTTGGCGTTTCGAAACTTGCATGACAATTGGCTCCTGTAAGTACAAAAGACATATACCATTCTAATGGGCGATGATGTGTATGTTTAGAAAATGTGTTGCATATTGTTCTGTTGTAAAGTTGATGGATATCAGAGTTGTGTTTGATAAACGTTGCGTTTTTCTTTTCTGCAGCACCGTGATAACTACTGTATGTAAGTCATAAGCTTATTTCATCATGTTGAGTCCCCGCCTTTCTGTAAATCATACTATGTTTTTACACTTTTACATCTTAGTAAGCAGACCACGCATGGGAGGAATATAGCTTCCATTTTTTTTATTTCATAAGTGGTCGCTCTAAATGTTTATCGCGCAAGGAATGTGTGAGTTGACGTATGTAACAATAGCTGCCGTGTGACCCAGTTACGGTCTGCAGAAGTATCTCGAACGGTGACTAGCAGCTTTTTATGAAGCTGGACGATCAGTAAATGTTAATGTTAATGAAGGGATCCAAGATCCCGAGAATTAATCTCAATACATTTCTTTTGTAACAGCACAATTCACTGTTTATGCACAATAAACTCCAGTACACTTGACGTGGCGATTATTGCGAGTTGGTGCTGCCTGCCCAACTCCCCATTTTGACCTGAAGTTCGAGCTCCGTCCCCTCTGGAACAACAACCACGATACGTTCCCAACTGGGGCCGAGCAGGATACGGCAGGTCAGATACAAACTATAAAATATTTCGGCCAACAATTAGAGTTTGTAACATATAACGAACATTAGAAATCAGTGAAGTCTTTCCATCAGTTTCGACAGAAAAGATGTATCTAGAGACATTTGTTACTGGAGACTGTCTTATGAATATATTATATATAAACGCGGTATTTCGGTTGCAATGTGCCATACGTCGGGAAAACCTCCCTTAATCTAATTTACATAGATATAACGAATACAGATTATCCGAAGTTGAACGTTTACGCTTTTCAGAAATATGTGGTCTTCTTGCTTTTCTATGTACTGTGTCTGTTTAACATGATACGCTATCGATGCACTTTCTTGGACCGATAGCCAAGCCAAACCATGAGGAAGCGAGTGTCCTATGTAAAGTACTTGGAACACTAAGAATAATTTTCATGAAATTATTGCGCCATAGTTGAATAAAGATAGACCAACTTGATGTCACTTGCTTTATTATTTCATTATTTAATGATCAACATGTTTTGAATGCTAGTACATCCATCCTCAGGAGCTTACGACTTATTTGTTGAGTTATTTCATGGGTTGTATTGCTCTGGTTCGATGTGTGTTGGTGTTATGTTGTGGTTTGGCTGGGGTGGTGTGGTGTGGTATCCGGATGCAGGCTGAAGCTGTGCATCAGTCTGCATAAGGATACCACACCACCCCAGCCGAACCACACCGTAACACCAACACACATCGGACCAGAGCAATACAACTCATGAAATAACTCAACAAATAAGTCACAAGGTCCTGAGGATGGATGTACTAACATTCGAAACATGTTGAGTATTAAATAATGAAATAATAGAGTAAGTGACATCAAGTTGGTCTATACGGTCCAATAAACATAATATTGTGCCATGTCTTATATATTAAATGTTCGTATCTCGCATTTTTCCGCAACCGTTCAACTTCGAATATAGGTATTTTTGTTATATCTATGTACCGTGTAATTTAAAGTAAAGAAAGTTCTCGAAATATGGCAGATTTCGTCTGAGACACCCTATATTAATAATATAGACTCGAATAAATTTTGATTCCTTATTTCATGTTACATCAAAGCTGTAAATTCGAAAATCTAGACACAAGAATTTCTCGCCTACAGCGAGTGTTACATTCATGAGAGCAACGCTGTTGGCAAGACTTGTGGGAAAATATGAAACATGGTAATTATCCATAACCGCTGTTAACAGCTACATAATAAAAGGCAGGCTTTCTGCTTCATCATCACATATAAACATTTCGTACCTAATAACAGCTTTTCAAAAACGTTACATAGAGGCACCGAGACGGTAATCTTTACATAAGGAAATTTATCCCCCCCCCCAATTAAAATCCATTATGCAACAAATATTGAGTAAATGTTTCCGGGAGCCAATTGCTTTTCTGGGTGTATTGATGTCGAAATTAAAAACCGCGGAAACCTGCAACAAAATGCAACAGTGTTTGAGTGTTGGTTGCAGGTGTTTTGAAGCTGTTGTAGAGGATATTCAAATAATTATAATTTTTAGGAACATGCGGTAAGAATAGTTTGAAGAGGTTAGTCGCTTGACAGGCTGAGTGAAGCCCGATTGACATGTATTGTACAGTATACATATTATTTGTAATATAAATAGTAGTATATTTTTATTATTAATATTATTATTATTAGTAGTAATTGTAATAGTTTCATATGCGCACAAGTTGTTGAGAATATTCGCCTCTACACAGCAGTTAGTCTCTTAGAGTTGATAGCTTTCATAACACAAAGGTCATGCTTATAGGAAAGTCCAATTTGATGTAAAATATATGTTGCCCGTTAAAAGGGTAAACCACGGTTTTGAGCATGCGGGTCACGACATAGATATTCACAAATTGTGGGTTTGACAAAATAGTTCGTCTAAGGGTGCGTACCTCGAACAACAGGCTGAAACGTGCCGTACTGAAAGGCTGGGGGCTATAAAAATATGAGATATCGTGTGTGGTTTGGACCAATCGCATTCGGGTTACTAAACCTCTCGTCCACGGACAAGGCGACAAGTTCTCCATCGGTGGACGATATACTTGTATTTTTCTTCACAAGTGCAATTCCTTGTGTTTCGTGCCATTTCACTTACCAGCTACACAAAATGTGCTGATGGAAGGTAGTTCTGTAATCGTAACTTAAAACAACAAGAGAAATGGTACAGTGTAGGATGGTGTACTTGTCAGCGACATCAGCTGCCCCCTTGTTGTTTGTACTTGTCAGCGACATCAGCTGCCCTATTGCTGTTGGTACTTGTCAGCGACTTCAGCTGCCCCACTGCTGTTGATACTTGTCAGCGACATCAGCTGCCCCACTGCTGTTGGTACTTGTCAGCGACATCAGCTGCCCCACTGCTGTTGGTACTTATCAGCGACATCAGCTGCCCCACTGCTGTTGGTACTTGTCAGCGACATCAGCTGCCCCACTGCTGTTGGTACTTGTCAGCGACATCAGCTGCCCCACTGCTGTTGGTACTTGCCCTAACTGGTATTTAGAACTGCGTTGTATTAAAACACGTTTTCAAAGAATGTATCACATTGTTCACAGACCCAGCATGAATGGACGATTAAGATCTGGATACTGTACCATTTAGATGACCATCAAGGAGTTTGTAAACGAGTTGTAGAGTGTCCGCAGAATGTTCTGCCACAGCCTCGAACAACTCACACAATGTGAAGAGTTGTGCAATAAAGACTGAAATTAACGTGTAGTCGATACGTAGATGTTCCTTCATTAACAATAAAAGCGCAGTCTTTTAATACGTTCACTAGGGACCCACCTGTAAAGATAACTGTAAATCCTGTTTGCTTTGCAACACTTCTGCGAATAGTCTACGGCAGAGACATGGAGACATTCATGCTCTCCGACTGTCACTCAGGCGAGCGTCGGATTCTGTTTTCGGTAATCCGCAGGGAGGTGAGTGAAGCATTTGTAAGAAGTACCGGCAGTAATACGATGTTAGGTGCTGCCAGTAATGCATTGCGTCTGATTGATTGTAGTAATGCATGCTCTCGAGTAGATCGCGTATTTTGCTTCGTGTAGACAGCGTTGCTAATGATACTGCTTTAGAGAGCCAAACCTTGCATCATAGCTGAGCATAATGAGAAGTCCGACTGTGCACACGAGCTCTTCACACTACCAGAAGTAAAATGGCGTCTATAACGGACAGAACGTTATTTGAATTAGAGGCGTAAATATAAAGTCCATAAGAACAGGATTTTTTTAACGTGATATAAGTGATGCGGTTTGATGCTGAATGTCGGTTCTGTTTCTTGTCTGAATCTGCAAATCATTGTCCTTTGCGGAGCAATGGCTAGCCAGGAAGTAATGGAAAATGTCCTTCGTTGATTTCAAGGCTGTGATGTTTTCTGCGACCAAGGAGTATGAGCCGAATTTTTTTGACAAACTTAATTAGTTATTCATCTTAACTTGTTTAAAACCAGAAAAGGGCGTCTGCTTGGAAGGTAGCTCACTTATCATGTCCTGGTATGAAGTAGAATACCTTCTGGACGTGGAGAAGACATCGATTATTTATAGTTTCTTCTAAGCCATAAAAGTATATAATAACTTACTCGTATTTCATTCTCATTACAGTATGTCATTTAATGGGATCTTCCCCGCAGGGTAATTGGCCCAAAGTAGCGGCAGTGTGTGTTCTTCCTGGCGAATACTTTGGCGTCAAGCTGCTTTCAAATACAAATAAAAATTTTATGAAATGCCGGCAGAGCGTAACACTTCCAGTGTTTTAGCTGTCTTAAAAATCTTAAACATTTTGCAGAAAAACAAAGGGAATTTTAACACAAACTATCAAATTTCACCGCACGTTAGTTGATTTGATAATCGACTAAGGTGCGGTGAAATTTGATAGTTATTTAGATGATTCTAAATAACTTAAGAGGGAGGATTTACAACCTGTAATGTTTAAATGCCACTATCCAAAATTTACAGTCGTTGATAATTCACGATCGATGCCGAAAACGTTTTATAGACTGATACCGTCATTCAAAGAGAAAGCAGGCTGTCTCAGCTTTAAAGGACTCCCTATTTCCAACCGCTTCTTCTGTCTCACTTTGCACATAACAAAACACAGTCTGGCTATATTATAAAAATTATTCTTTACCAGTACACATACGTGGCAGAGAACACTCTCTTAGTTATGAAGACCCATCATGGCGAGCTGTTACAAGCTTTCCAGGATTTTATGTATTATTATGTGTTGCTTTGTCCTGTTTTAAACAAAATCTGAACACGTCGACAAACATTAGTAAGAATAACATCAAACCTGAATTTTTTATTACCCATGTCTTGCATTGATATAAATTTGGTGTGTATCACAACCAACTAAATGCACAATGTTTTTACTGTTATTTGTATTAAAATAACAAAGTTCAGAATATCTCAGTCCTTACAGGTGCAACGTCAGAATATATATATATATATATATATATATATATATAATTTAATATTTGTGTACCAACAACATCTGAAATTGCTGGAATTATTTTTGTTTTGACAGTTTATACACCATGTTTTAGAAATGACTGTGAGATGTGAACAATTCTTTGACACCGATGTGAACATAGAGCGGTGTGGAGCTGTAGAAATGTAATGTCTCAGATGTGTTCTGTATATGCGCAGAAGTTTAGCATGGTACACATGTACACAGACTACCTGCAAGACATTGAATTAATAAATTTCCATACCTTTCTACATTCACATCGGTCTCACAAGAAAATGTTTACACGCCACAATAATTTCTACTACGTGGTGTATGAATTATCAAGGTACAACTATTTACAACAGTTTTAGGTGGAGTTTATACACAATATTTAACGTATATACTCCCTGATGATGATCCTGTAAGGAATGAAACATTTTCGAATTTTATTATTTTAATAATAATAATAATAATAATGTGTCATACATTTCATTGGTTGTAAAAAATTTAACCAAACGTGAAATTTTACCTTACCCCGTCTTGTGGCAGTCGCCCTGATGTATATTGAGAGATGGATAGACGTACAGACAAACAGATTGAACGATCTCAAGAAATGCAGAAGACTGTCCTTCTAGGAGGTCACTGGAAATTACAGACTAACCTTACACCAGAGCAAAGTTGCAACTTACATATCTACATTGGAGTATGAACCAATGGCTCCTGACCCACTACCATACAAATGTGTACAGGTATACAGGATTTTATTGGGCTGCTGACTGATTGTATCTCAGCTCCCAGCCGGCGGTAACGTGTCGGAAGGCCAGAATCAATCCAAAGTTTACACATGCATCGGGGGGGGGGGGGGGGGCGGCTTTTTTTTGCCCCCGTAGGGAGTAAATCTTGGTTTTTTTTTACTTTCTCCGGTTTCCTTTTCCAAATTTGCGTTGGGGGGGTGG
>Ga0123352_10004199_pt1 | contig 21158 bp, 9 predicted proteins | sample TergutLab28metaG_FD_89700 | JGI IMG/M metagenome (GOLD analysis project Ga0123352, IMG submission 89700) | Labiotermes labralis P1 segment gut microbial communities from Petit-Saut dam, French Guiana - Lab288 P1 | ecosystem: Host-associated > Arthropoda: Insects > Digestive system > Gut ...
CTGGTTGGTAGTTTTCCAAGTTTCACAAGCATATAATAATACTGATTTTACATTTGTATTGAATATTCGTATTTTAACTTCTTTTGATATGCTGAGATTTCTCCACACAGGATACAGCTGAACTAATACACCATTTGCTTTCTTGATTCTACTTGCTACATCTTCCTCTGTTCCTCCGCTTTCTGACACCACACTTGCTAGGTATACAAAGGATCAAACTTCTTCAATTTCCGTTACCTCTTACCTAAATTTTTGCATATTAGATGTATTAATTCTCATCCCCTTCATCTTGTTTATGTTAATATGCAAACCAATTAATTCTGCTTCCTCTTTCAGTCTCTTTAGCTTTTCTTCCATATCGCAAAAGTCGTTATACCTCATTAGCTTTCAGATATGTGATTCATTCTTCCATTACTTGATCCACAAACTGTTTGACATTGCTTATTTTTTCTGTTGGTAAGACAGTTTTTATCAATGTAATTTGCATTTTCTTCACTGTAGGGCACATTGGTGCTGTATGAAGCAGTGCTAAATGGTGGAACTGAGACAGTAACGTTTGAAACATGGGTTATGCCACAGCATTATATGACGATTTTGAAAGACACGGGACCTGGTGGAAGATTAAAGGTGGGTTCACTGTTTACATCATTGCCAACACGTGAAAATGTTACGTTTCCTAATACATTATGCTGTATTGTTCTCAATCACAAACACATGAGCTTCATAACATCACAGCTGATTTAATTCTGTTATAATGGTGTCATCTTGGACAACATCTGCCTAGTTTTAGCTCTAATAATAACCTTGTGTTCAGTATATGAAAACAACCATTCATAATGAAATATCATCCTGTGTTTGAATGAATATACATTTTGGGTCAAACTGGTAGTGAATGTAATAGTTGTTATTACTGTATAACCCTAAATGTAAGATGGCTACAAATCTAAGGCAGCTCCCTCTTTTCTGTTTGGGTATTTAAAGAAAGAGGACATGAAGGATCCAGCTAGATTCTGATGTTGTATTCTGCGTGGACCCGGTTGGGAATGTATCTTGGATGTTGTTCCCAGAGGGACGGAGCTCAGAACTCAGGTTAAGACGGGGAGTCGGGCAGGCCGCACACACTCTCAATAATCCCCAAGTAGAGTGTACTGGAGTTTTATTGTGCATAATTAGGGAATAATTGCAGTTACAACTGAACTGTATTGGTAACAAATCTCTCCAGCAGGACTCTTCATTACTGTTAACACGCACTGATTGTCCAGCTTCATTCTCTGTTGCTCAGTCACTGTTCGAGATACACAACAGACTGCAACTGGAGCACGAGGCAGCTACTGTTACATGCATTAACCCACACATTGCTCGTGCAATAAACACTTAGCGTGACCACTTATAAACAAAAAGAAATAGAAGGAAATTATATTCCTCCCATGTCTTGTCTGCTTACTAAGAAATGGAAGTGTAAACAAAGAGTATGAGTTACAGGGAAGGCAAGAACTAAGCATGATAAAATTAAGCTTATGATTTACATACAGTAAAGGTAAAGCAGTCCCATTACAGGCCTGGAGTGGCCCAGAGGGTTCCAGGAAGTTGGAGCTCCCAGATTTCGTGACAACTGCACAGGATAGTGGTAAGGTTGTCAGCCTTACGCACCGACTGCCTTTACCCCCAGGAAATACTCCTGGTACTCATTTCTGTTAGAGGCTGAGTCGACCCCAGGGCCATAGTGCGATCGAAAGGATTTTATGTCAATGAAAAATACACTGACACAAGCTGGGTTCGAACCAGCGACCTTCCGATTTGTAGCACAGCACCTTAACCACTGTGTTACCGCGGTCCCCTACTTACATACAGTACATACAGCAATTCTGGAGAGAAGAGAAAGAAAAGAAAAAAAAAATAGTGTGTATCAACTACACAACACTGAAACGTTTGACTTGAGCAGTAAACGTATTGCTAAAAAAACATTAGGGCTTAAAAATGTGTAAAGACAATAACAACTTAGAAACTGATTTCGAAAGAACGTTGGATTATATTGCAGATAAGTTGTTACTGAGGAACCGAAGGCAGTCTTTTTTTTTTTTAAAGTAATGATAGAAATATATATTGTCTCCATACTGTTCTATAGAAAGGTATACATAACATCCCAATTTCTCTTTTTCTTCTTCCAGCATAATTTTACATATGTCATTGGACAAAAGTTCTCCTGTCTCTTCTCCCTTTCCACAACCTTTCTTCTTCTGATTTCTTACCAGCTGTTTTCTGTCTGGTAGGTACTTCCAAGTGTCCGAGAGTATCCAGTTAGCAATCAGCTACAAACTGAACAAAGAAGGATTTTGTTCTTTTGCTGTGAATGCCATCTTGGTTCTGATTTCTTATTTATTTATTGATTCATTTTGCAGTCTCTTCTGGTTAGTTCAGATTATGATCAAAAAGAACAGCTGTCCCGCAATTTCCTGCGTAATCTGGGACCCTTTTCTGAGCCCATTCTGGTGTACCAATTAGGTGCTACCCCACAACCATCAACATATAATGTTACATTCTTGTGGGTGGATCCAGCTGGTCAACTTGTAGAAGTATCTGAAGTACATATGGAGGATGGACAAGTGGTAAGAATAAATGTGTGAACTTTTAACGTGGAAAACTGGTGCTAGTTAATTGGTGATATAAAAATATATTTCTTGCTTCCATTCTTACTAATATCTTAGAAAATGTGGAAAGTGTATGTTCTATAATTAAATGTCTGCATTGTCTACATCATTTGGTAAAATGTATTCTGGTGTGCTTGCATGTTGTGGTGTCTTTTAACACCTGTAGGTTCAGCATTATATATACTTCGGTAATTTATGTAGGGTTTTCGTGTACTGGTGTGCATGCATTTGTCTGGAAGGTATTGTTAATGCAGGGGTGCACAAATCCCAGGTGCCAAGGTGACAAATTTCATTTGGTGGCAACTAAAGTTTGCTGGTCCTCAGGATGGAACTTGATTCAGTCATGCTTTTGGTGCCTAGAATTTTGAGATGTCTCCCAGATTTCTGTCAGATTTGTGCACCTCTGTTTTAGTGTTTTAAAAGCAGGGATTTTGAAACAACTTTTCAGATTTTGTTGATACAATTTTTGTAGTGCCAACCATTAGACCAGTTTGTTCCTGTCACCATTAATATGTTTAAGCAGAAATTAATGCTAATATTTCTTGCACTCTATGACTGAGGCATCGATAGTATTATAATTGCATTAACCTGTTGCACTCACCAGTAGGTACTGGTTCATTCTCAGGGGTAAGCAGCTAACATTGTGGCATTGACCACCCACCCCCATTTAGCGCCAAGGTTAAAGAAAAAGTAGAACTGTACCTCTACTCATGTTATTCTTTCTATAGAGCATCTGCAGGGGTTGAGAAAGTTGTGTGTTTTGTGAGAAAAAAACTTTTTTTTTTAATAAAAAGTATTTGAGCCGCTGAAGCAGAAAACATAGTTAATACATTCAGGTACTAGCTGGCAAATGCATCTATTTATAGTAACAGAAATACTCACTAAATATGAAGGTTAAATCATGTCAGTACCAGTCTGACAATCAACAATACAGGAAACTCTGTGAAGTTGGACATTGTCTGACAGATGAGCACATCTGGTGAAGATGTAGTGAACAAAAAATGCATCTGTTGGGAGGTCTTGTTCACCATCTGTTTGTGTAATTGTTCGGCAGACTAATTATGTAAAACCATTGCTTCGTGAACCACTGCTGCCAGGTGTGTGGACTGTGAAGATGGTGTATGAATCTGCAGTTGTGGCTTTCACCCAGTTCCTAGTCACCCCACTTCAGTTTGTGTCAGGAGCCAATGTTTCGCAGCAGCAGGCAGGGTGAGTGTGACAAGTGTGACATGTTTTGTTTCATATTTACCTCTGAAAATCTGAGATGACAGCAGGTGACTTTCCAGCTCTGCTGCCATGTCTTCAATAGACACATTTGTCATGAGGAGTTGATATTTTTTTTAACACGTTCTGGTGACCGTGCATTGTAATAACCTCTTATAATAAAACCAACTAGGTGCACTAATTTCTCAAATTTATTTTTGGAATAGAACTCTACATGTTTCGGACAGTTCCTCTGTCCATCATCAGTAGTTTTTCACTGTACACACAGCAATGGTGTATGTCATACAGGTTTGCTGACAGTTTGTGAGCAGGATCGGGACAGAACTGTGTGTACAGTGAAAAATTCCTGATGATGGACAGAGGAACTGTCCGAAACATGTCGAATTTTATTCCAAAAATAAATTTGAGAAATTAGTGCATCTAGTTGGTTTTATTATAAGGATGCGTTGCTTGTTTGCACAGTGGCATTGTAATCACCATGATGTTTCTAATTACCATATTTATCCAAATGTAAGGCAACAATTTCTCCTAATTTATCACCAGAAACATTGGGGGTAATTTTATAATTGCACGCAAAGTTAAACATGTTTTTGTAAGTCTCTGTTCTGGAATGTGGTATCACATCACACGATCATTGGTGCCCAGCATTTCGAGATGCTGTCACAAAATTTTGGGCATCCATCACGCAGTGACATGGTGTCACACAGATACCTGAAGTACACTTCTGCAAAAGCCCAAAATCATGAATGTTCTATGTAGGATTATTCCTAATAATTGCAGGTATGTAGATGGGGTCCTTCATAGTGCTAACTACATTGCAACTTTGACTGAACTGTGTAAACACTTCAATGTAGATATGCATTTCTGTACACCATCAGATAATTTCAGCCAGTTGACCTGTATGTTATTACATTCTGACCTCATTTGAACAAGTGTGGATTGTGCCTATGCCATGGTTTATGACTTCGCACCATTTGCATCACACAACTCATATCCCAGTCCACCCAGATGATGCGTAGATAATCCTAGATTATACAGTGTACTGAATCTGGAACTTCTTGTGGATTTCAGTTAAACTACCTTGTAAATTCCATACTGTTATATCACCAGAATTTGCAGACTTAATTTTGTAGATTTTATTCATAATCATAAACAACGACATGTTGAACTGACAGTAAGTTGTAAATTTCCATGAGACACAACAATTTTATTATATTTGTACTTATTGGTGACACGCTTGACTGGATGTAACTGTTTTGGTGGAATTCATCCCATTATTTTATAAATATAATATAAAAATAATAATGAATATTATCAACATGAAAAATAATAATATTGTTGTGTCTGAAGGAAATTTATAATTTATTGTCAGTTAATTATAACATGATGCAATCAGTTGCATCCATTCAACAAAATGTTTGCTTATTTGTGCATTTCTTCAGAATTAACTGCATGCAAGCTTTATTCAAGCTGAAAATTTTGTGGCTGTTTAAGGTTCCTTCATAGTGGCCCTGGACAGCCTTATCCAATCCATGATACAACAGACTGGAACAAACTCTTGGACAACAAAGTAGACAGAAGTGCCTTGCAGAGGAAAGCTGTGGTCAATGCAAGACGATTTGGTCTTGACCTGAAGGACTGGATTGACAGTTTAAATTTGAAGTAAGATATCAGTATGGTACTGACTTTTAATTTTGGCCTAAATCTATGTGTGACAAAATGTACTGTTTGTACTTGAATCTTTATACCAGTGCCATTGGTATAGTTTTCTCCTTATTGTCTACCAGTGTATTGTGGTAGTGTGAATTTTCACTGTGGGTTATTTGAATTCTCTTTGGTTTTAATGCTACATAAAGGTCTTAATTTTTATGTTGCAAAAGTACATGTTTTGTGTACATTAGTAATGAGTATATTCATAATGTGTCAGACATGGATATTTTTCCTCTGAAAACTCACTGCCATTTTACCAGTCCATGAATCAGAATAGGTTGGGAACATCTATCGTTTACCACTATAAATTACTAATGGTCATACCCCATGTTACTTCTGTAGTAGTTAAGCCAAGTGAAATCATTCTTGTTGCTCCACTTTGGAGCACAGGGCCTCCATGAAGCAACACTAGTGGACTCTTGTTTCCAGCTATTGCTTTGACGTCCAAGTTTTTCCCTCTGTCAGAACTTCCTCTTTTTTTGTTCTCCTCCAGCTCTTTCTCTCTCTTCCTCTTCTATATTCAGTGGTTAAACCAGGGGTGCACAAATTTTCCAAAAATTTAGGAATCACCTCAAAATTTTAAGTGCCAGATGGGTGACATTCAGCAAGTACCATACTGAAGACCCTCAAATATTAGGCATCACTGTACAAAATTTAGTCACCTGGGTGACCTAATATCTGTATTTTAGTACTCCCCTGAGTTAAGCATTTTCTTGGTTGCATAGCTCTGGTGAAGTTGGAAAAGCTTGAATTCAGGGTTTGTGCATGATACACTTAGGTGAAACGAGGGTGAAAGTAATGTATCATCTGTTACTGGTGGAATAGATAGCAATGTAGTAGCAGTGATGAATATCTTTTCCATTCCACTGGATTTTGGAAGTGTCACTATGTGCATTCAGTAGCCACTGATGAATTTATAATGTAAATAAATTTTTATTGTGTACAGATAGAGTTGATGTGGAGATGGAATTCAGTTTGTTTGTGAGTTTTGGCTCTTCTTGCAGGTTCTACAAAGTTCTAAACACTTGTGTCAAGTCTTCAAGCTTTCATTCTCTCTCAAAATGCGACAAATTGCACCTCGAGCTTTGTGAGAATACTACGTGGAGTTCCCTTGCCCCTGACCCCAAGTCTCAAATTGGTCTGATGAATCTAACAACAGGACGACTCAACAGGCAAGCATAATATAGTGTCCCTGTTTTATCCAACAACTTTTGTTTAGTGAAGCTGAGATAGCATAGTCAGTTTAGTGACTAGGCCACAGGCTGGATGATCCAGGGTTCAACTCCTGGCAGGGTCAGAATTTTTCTTTTCTCTGTATTATCCAGACAAGCTCTGGGTCCCACTCAGCCTCCATTTCAATGAGCACTGGGGTCTTTCCCAGTGAGAAAGCAGCTGGGGTGTGATGTTAGCCACTCACCTCCATCTAGTGCTGAGGTAATGAGTAGAGATATTCCTCTACTACTCCTATGTGCCTTCCTCATGTGGATTGAACAGTGTTATCATTTATCACTGCCTGCCACTACTCTCCTGCATGTGTGAGCAGTCACTTGAGTGGGGTACATTAAACACCACAAATGAGTGGATATGAAGTCACAGCCAATAGATGTCAGATAAAATAATGGCCCTGTAGGTGCCAAATATTTAAAGTCGGAGATATGGGAGTAACGGAAACTTTTTTAAAATTTTGTTCCTATCATTGTATGATTATGGATCATACCAATTAGGACTGGCTGTGAAACAGGGTGTGTGCTAAACGCATAGTAAAGTTTCGACACTTCCAGAAGTTGTGAATTGAAGAAGAAGAGCATGTCATGTGGACGTAAACCGTTTATGTACTTGATATTGTACTGTAACCACCCATTACATAATTACTTGTTGTGTACGTGTATTAATTCCAACCACCACATGAGTGCGTTTCAGTCTATGACTGGGTGACTGGATCTAGGTGGCAGAGGTTTGAATGCATGTAGTGTGAGGACAAGTACACAGATTTGAGAGGACGAAATTAAGTAAAGTTTCTTCATTTTTGTTTTCATGCTTTTGTTTTGTTAAACCCAAAAACGTGTTTGAAGGTTGTGATGTTATACAGACACAGAAGTGTTAGTTCCCTCATCTGCTTTTGACCATTTGAAATTTTTATTGAGAATCAAATTGCCTTTATTATTATTATTATATGCCATGATGCATCAGTCACTGTCATATTGAAACAGGACTGACTGTGAACATGTGAATTTGGCCATTTTGGTTACCAACACATTCATGTTTCATTATCAGAATACCTTCATGGATTTTCTTAGTAATTAACCAACTTTATGCACAAATTCTTGTTTTATAATAAGTTTATTATATGCCTCTGCATGTTTCAAGCACTATATGCTCATCATCAGGAGGTCAAAATTATATTATACAGCACCTGGTATCATCACACCTGTAGATGGCCGTCCAGTGCGCAGGTTGAGAGAGGACTCTCCCAATGTGTGCACCGGACAGCTACCTACAGGTGTGATGATGCCAGATGCTGTATAATACAATTTTTACCTCCTGATGATGAGCACATAGTGCTTGAAACATGTAGAGGCATATAATAAACTTATAACAAAACATGAATTTTTGCATTAAGTTGGTTAATTACTAAGATTATACTGAGATGCACAGTCAGCAAAACATCAAAACTTTGTGGATTTATAATTTCTTGTTAAATGTGTAATCAATGTTAATTTTATTAACAGTGGTTATTTTGCTCTTTACAGGTGGTAAACCTGGAGGTATTGTTTTTCTTGAAGGACTCCTTCAAATAGTCATCACATCTAATGTGTATACTCTATAAAATATTTCATGTCATCATCATTGTTGGCATAGTACCAAATGTCGCTGTAACATGGAGAACCATAACTCGATATATCAGGGTTGTAAACGTAAAATATATTATTTATTTTTTTACTGTTAATATTTTAGTCTCTCCGAGTCTGAAGGTGCAAGTAATGTAGCAATAGGTATCTTGACAGTGTGAGTGATGGTGAAATATTATTCGCAATATAACAGAACGGTACTGCTGAGATAAAATGACAAGTATGAAACTACACACCCAAGTGCAATTTGAAATGTTTAGTACGAAAGAAAATTTAAATCAAAATTGTACTGTAGAAGTGTACAGTGATAGAATATGAACTTCAGGGTGTATATTCACAAGAATAATCTTGCAAAAAAGATTTAAATGCACTCTGCTGCTAACAGCAAGCTAATTCTATGGTCATGCATGGCATACTCACTCACATACAAGTGAAGCAGTGAAGACTATGTATTTAATTTCCTTGTCCGTGAATTTTCGAATGTACTGTGACTTGTAAGCTGTGCTCCTCAATGTATACACAATTTGTTTAGTTGATCTGATGAATTGAAGGTTGGATTAAGTTCTGTCAGTGGACATTTGATACACTCCCCAAATTTTCCAAAAATTAATGTAATATTACCTCTAGTAACATCAGTTAATATCATTATACAGTTTTATTGATGAGAAATGAGAATTACTGTCTGTTGTTAAGCATATAAATTTGTTTTTCCATCAGAACATTTCACAGTTTGTGCCAAGAAAAATTTTCTGTTTTCACTACTTAAAGATTGAAAGTTTGAATTCTTGAAAAATGTTTGATTTATACTGACCTCCATTTACATGAAGATATAGATGCAGGAAAGTCTAAAAGTTCTGCTGTATGTTGAAATGAACACACACACACCGAATATTCCTTTATCAGTTTATTTAATTGTGTTGCTAGCTGTATGCTGGAAGGGACCGTGTAAATTTGCATTGCATGTGAATTCAGTAACCATATATATACAATAACCAACTCTAGCCCTTTGTTCACATAATTGCATACTTACAACATATGCATTTCAGCTTAAATAAGCTGTGTTCATTGTTACTGTCTAAACTGTGTGACAACCTTGCCAGTATGCTCACATTTATGCTATTCTGTCGTTTCACTGAAGTGGGATGGTGGCCTTACATGGAGATCAATTGACAGCAAAGAGCAAGGGTCATGATTCTGTAATGTAAAGTTGTTTAAACAGTGGTACGATTCATTTCAGTTGTGTCTTGCATAGATGTAAGCTGTTCCAGCAAAGCGTAGAAGATACATATATGCAAGTCAAGGCAAGCAACATGAATTTCATCCATAATGAACAAAGACATTAATGAGTCATACTTTTAAGTCATCTGTGTTTCTTTTGATGAGTAGAGCAGTATCACTGTCTTGTGGATCACATAAACAACACTGCCAATCTGAAAGATGTTTATACAAGTCACGCTGTTATCTTGCAATTTTAATTTCAATCCATGAAATGTGTGAAAAATGTAATGGTGCAATGGCAATTATGGGAAGTCGCAGGAGAGTGGATCTCTTTGTCACGTGCAATCCAAGTTGGTTAGAGATTCAACACATTCCCTTCCCTAGACACCAGTCAAGTGAGCATGCTGATTTGGTAGCATATGCATTCAGTGTTAAACTAAATTTGGTGATGGATGGTGTGCTGAAGAATGGTGTGTTGGTTGAATAAAAGCATTTGTTCACACTATGAAATTCCAGAAGTGTGAAGAGCCACGTGCACACTGTCTCATTATCCTGAATGATGAATGTAGGATAGACACTGCAGAAAAAATTGATAATGCTTCTGTACTGAGATTCTTGAACACCAGTTGAAACCACAACTGCAGGAAATGGTTGGGCGAATGATGATTCATGGCTTATGCAGCATGATGAATCCAGATGCACAGTATATGGAGAATGGTGAGTGCACCAAGTAGTTTGACGTTCACAGGGCCATACATCATAATATTATTTCTATAGTAAAACCAACTAGATGCACCAGTGTATCAAATTTATTTTATTTTGGAATGACACTCTACATGTTTCGGACGGTCTTTCCGTCCATCATCAGGAGTTCAAAACTGTACATACAGCAACAGGCATTTGTCAAAGAGATACTGCTGTCTTCTTGCTAGCAAGAAGACAGCAGTATCTCTTTGACAAATGCCTGTTGCTGTATGTACAGTTTTGAACTCCTGATGATGGACGGAAAGACCGTCCGAAACATGTAGAGTGTCATTCCAAAATAAAATAAATTTGATACACTGGTGCATCTAGTTGGTTTTACTATAGAAATAATATTATGATGTATGGCCCTGTGAACGTCAAACTACTTGGTGCACTCACCATTCTCCATATACTGTGCATCTGGATTCATCATGCTGCATAAGCCATGAATCATCATTCGCCCAACCATTTCCTGCAGTTGTGGTTTCAACTGGTGTTCAAGAATCTCAGTACAGAAGCATTATCAATTTTTTCTGCAGTGTCTATCCTACATTCATCATTCAGGATAATGAGACAGTGTGCACGTGGCTCTTCACACTTCTGGAATTTCATAGTGTGAACAAATGCTTTTATTCAACCAACACACCATTCTTCAGCACACCATCCATCACCAAATTTAGTTTAACACTGAATGCATATGCTACCAAATCAGCATGCTCACTTGACTGGTGTCTAGGGAAGGGAATGTGTTGAATCTCTAACCAACTTGGATTGCACGTGACAAAGAGATCCACTCTCCTGCGACTTCCCATAATTGCCATTGCACCATTACATTTTTCACACATTTCATGGATTGAAATTAAAATTGCAAGATAACAGCGTGACTTGTATAAACATCTTTCAGATTGGCAGTGTTGTTTATGTGATCCACAAGACAGTGATACTGCTCTACTCATCAAAAGAAACACAGATGACTTAAAAGTATGACTCATTAATGTCTTTGTTCATTATGGATGAAATTCATGTTGCTTGCCTTGACTTGCATATATGTATCTTCTACGCTTTGCTGGAACAGCTTACATCTATGCAAGACACAACTGAAATGAATCGTACCACTGTTTAAACAACTTTACATTACAGAATCATGACCCTTGCTCTTTGCTGTCAATTGATCTCCATGTAAGGCCACCATCCCACTTCAGTGAAACGACAGAATAGCATAAATGTGAGCATACTGGCAAGGTTGTCACACAGTTTAGACAGTAACAATGAACACAGCTTATTTAAGCTGAAATGCATATGTTGTAAGTATGCAATTATGTGAACAAAGGGCTAGAGTTGGTTATTGTATATATATGGTTACTGAATTCACATGCAATGCAAATTTACACGGTCCCTTCCAGCATACAGCTAGCAACACAATTAAATAAACTGATAAAGGAATATTCGGTGTGTGTGTGTTCATTTCAACATACAGCAGAACTTTTAGACTTTCCTGCATCTATATCTTCATGTAAATGGAGGTCAGTATAAATCAAACATTTTTCAAGAATTCAAACTTTCAATCTTTAAGTAGTGAAAACAGAAAATTTTTCTTGGCACAAACTGTGAAATGTTCTGATGGAAAAACAAATTTATATGCTTAACAACAGACAGTAATTCTCATTTCTCATCAATAAAACTGTATAATGATATTAACTGATGTTACTAGAGGTAATATTACATTAATTTTTGGAAAATTTGGGGAGTGTATCAAATGTCCACTGACAGAACTTAATCCAACCTTCAATTCATCAGATCAACTAAACAAATTGTGTATACATTGAGGAGCACAGCTTACAAGTCACAGTACATTCGAAAATTCACGGACAAGGAAATTAAATACATAGTCTTCACTGCTTCACTTGTATGTGAGTGAGTATGCCATGCATGACCATAGAATTAGCTTGCTGTTAGCAGCAGAGTGCATTTAAATCTTTTTTGCAAGATTATTCTTGTGAATATACACCCTGAAGTTCATATTCTATCACTGTACACTTCTACAGTACAATTTTGATTTAAATTTTCTTTCGTACTAAACATTTCAAATTGCACTTGGGTGTGTAGTTTCATACTTGTCATTTTATCTCAGCAGTACCGTTCTGTTATATTGCGAATAATATTTCACCATCACTCACACTGTCAAGATACCTATTGCTACATTACTTGCACCTTCAGACTCGGAGAGACTAAAATATTAACAGTAAAAAAATAAATAATATATTTTACGTTTACAACCCTGATATATCGAGTTATGGTTCTCCATGTTACAGCGACATTTGGTACTATGCCAACAATGATGATGACATGAAATATTTTATAGAGTATACACATTAGATGTGATGACTATTTGAAGGAGTCCTTCAAGAAAAACAATACCTCCAGGTTTACCACCTGTAAAGAGCAAAATAACCACTGTTAATAAAATTAACATTGATTACACATTTAACAAGAAATTATAAATCCACAAAGTTTTGATGTTTTGCTGACTGTGCATCTCAGTATAATCTTAGTAATTAACCAACTTAATGCAAAAATTCATGTTTTGTTATAAGTTTATTATATGCCTCTACATGTTTCAAGCACTATGTGCTCATCATCAGGAGGTAAAAATTGTATTATACAGCATCTGGCATCATCACACCTGTAGGTAGCTGTCCGGTGCACACATTGGGAGAGTCCTCTCTCAACCTGCGCACTGGACGGCCATCTACAGGTGTGATGATACCAGGTGCTGTATAATATAATTTTGACCTCCTGATGATGAGCATATAGTGCTTGAAACATGCAGAGGCATATAATAAACTTATTATAAAACAAGAATTTGTGCATAAAGTTGGTTAATTACTAAGAAAATCCATGAAGGTATTCTGATAATGAAACATGAATGTGTTGGTAACCAAAATGGCCAAATTCACATGTTCACAGTCAGTCCTGTTTCAATATGACAGTGACTGATGCATCATGGCATATAATAATAATAATAAAGGCAATTTGATTCTCAATAAAAATTTCAAATGGTCAAAAGCAGATGAGGGAACTAACACTTCTGTGTCTGTATAACATCACAACCTTCAAACACGTTTTTGGGTTTAACAAAACAAAAGCATGAAAACAAAAATGAAGAAACTTTACTTAATTTCGTCCTCTCAAATCTGTGTACTTGTCCTCACACTACATGCATTCAAACCTCTGCCACCTAGATCCAGTCACCCAGTCATAGACTGAAACGCACTCATGTGGTGGTTGGAATTAATACACGTACACAACAAGTAATTATGTAATGGGTGGTTACAGTACAATATCAAGTACATAAACGGTTTACGTCCACATGACATGCTCTTCTTCTTCAATTCACAACTTCTGGAAGTGTCGAAACTTTACTATGCGTTTAGCACACACCCTGTTTCACAGCCAGTCCTAATTGGTATGATCCATAATCATACAATGATAGGAACAAAATTTTAAAAAAGTTTCCGTTACTCCCATATCTCCGACTTTAAATATTTGGCACCTACAGGGCCATTATTTTATCTGACATCTATTGGCTGTGACTTCATATCCACTCATTTGTGGTGTTTAATGTACCCCACTCAAGTGACTGCTCACACATGCAGGAGAGTAGTGGCAGGCAGTGATAAATGATAACACTGTTCAATCCACATGAGGAAGGCACATAGGAGTAGTAGAGGAATATCTCTACTCATTACCTCAGCACTAGATGGAGGTGAGTGGCTAACATCACACCCCAGCTGCTTTCTCACTGGGAAAGACCCCAGTGCTCATTGAAATGGAGGCTGAGTGGGACCCAGAGCTTGTCTGGATAATACAGAGAAAAGAAAAATTCTGACCCTGCCAGGAGTTGAACCCTGGATCATCCAGCCTGTGGCCTAGTCACTAAACTGACTATGCTATCTCAGCTTCACTAAACAAAAGTTGTTGGATAAAACAGGGACACTATATTATGCTTGCCTGTTGAGTCGTCCTGTTGTTAGATTCATCAGACCAATTTGAGACTTGGGGTCAGGGGCAAGGGAACTCCACGTAGTATTCTCACAAAGCTCGAGGTGCAATTTGTCGCATTTTGAGAGAGAATGAAAGCTTGAAGACTTGACACAAGTGTTTAGAACTTTGTAGAACCTGCAAGAAGAGCCAAAACTCACAAACAAACTGAATTCCATCTCCACATCAACTCTATCTGTACACAATAAAAATTTATTTACATTATAAATTCATCAGTGGCTACTGAATGCACATAGTGACACTTCCAAAATCCAGTGGAATGGAAAAGATATTCATCACTGCTACTACATTGCTATCTATTCCACCAGTAACAGATGATACATTACTTTCACCCTCGTTTCACCTAAGTGTATCATGCACAAACCCTGAATTCAAGCTTTTCCAACTTCACCAGAGCTATGCAACCAAGAAAATGCTTAACTCAGGGGAGTACTAAAATACAGATATTAGGTCACCCAGGTGACTAAATTTTGTACAGTGATGCCTAATATTTGAGGGTCTTCAGTATGGTACTTGCTGAATGTCACCCATCTGGCACTTAAAATTTTGAGGTGATTCCTAAATTTTTGGAAAATTTGTGCACCCCTGGTTTAACCACTGAATATAGAAGAGGAAGAGAGAGAAAGAGCTGGAGGAGAACAAAAAAAGAGGAAGTTCTGACAGAGGGAAAAACTTGGACGTCAAAGCAATAGCTGGAAACAAGAGTCCACTAGTGTTGCTTCATGGAGGCCCTGTGCTCCAAAGTGGAGCAACAAGAATGATTTCACTTGGCTTAACTACTACAGAAGTAACATGGGGTATGACCATTAGTAATTTATAGTGGTAAACGATAGATGTTCCCAACCTATTCTGATTCATGGACTGGTAAAATGGCAGTGAGTTTTCAGAGGAAAAATATCCATGTCTGACACATTATGAATATACTCATTACTAATGTACACAAAACATGTACTTTTGCAACATAAAAATTAAGACCTTTATGTAGCATTAAAACCAAAGAGAATTCAAATAACCCACAGTGAAAATTCACACTACCACAATACACTGGTAGACAATAAGGAGAAAACTATACCAATGGCACTGGTATAAAGATTCAAGTACAAACAGTACATTTTGTCACACATAGATTTAGGCCAAAATTAAAAGTCAGTACCATACTGATATCTTACTTCAAATTTAAACTGTCAATCCAGTCCTTCAGGTCAAGACCAAATCGTCTTGCATTGACCACAGCTTTCCTCTGCAAGGCACTTCTGTCTACTTTGTTGTCCAAGAGTTTGTTCCAGTCTGTTGTATCATGGATTGGATAAGGCTGTCCAGGGCCACTATGAAGGAACCTTAAACAGCCACAAAATTTTCAGCTTGAATAAAGCTTGCATGCAGTTAATTCTGAAGAAATGCACAAATAAGCAAACATTTTGTTGAATGGATGCAACTGATTGCATCATGTTATAATTAACTGACAATAAATTATAAATTTCCTTCAGACACAACAATATTATTATTTTTCATGTTGATAATATTCATTATTATTTTTATATTATATTTATAAAATAATGGGATGAATTCCACCAAAACAGTTACATCCAGTCAAGCGTGTCACCAATAAGTACAAATATAATAAAATTGTTGTGTCTCATGGAAATTTACAACTTACTGTCAGTTCAACATGTCGTTGTTTATGATTATGAATAAAATCTACAAAATTAAGTCTGCAAATTCTGGTGATATAACAGTATGGAATTTACAAGGTAGTTTAACTGAAATCCACAAGAAGTTCCAGATTCAGTACACTGTATAATCTAGGATTATCTACGCATCATCTGGGTGGACTGGGATATGAGTTGTGTGATGCAAATGGTGCGAAGTCATAAACCATGGCATAGGCACAATCCACACTTGTTCAAATGAGGTCAGAATGTAATAACATACAGGTCAACTGGCTGAAATTATCTGATGGTGTACAGAAATGCATATCTACATTGAAGTGTTTACACAGTTCAGTCAAAGTTGCAATGTAGTTAGCACTATGAAGGACCCCATCTACATACCTGCAATTATTAGGAATAATCCTACATAGAACATTCATGATTTTGGGCTTTTGCAGAAGTGTACTTCAGGTATCTGTGTGACACCATGTCACTGCGTGATGGATGCCCAAAATTTTGTGACAGCATCTCGAAATGCTGGGCACCAATGATCGTGTGATGTGATACCACATTCCAGAACAGAGACTTACAAAAACATGTTTAACTTTGCGTGCAATTATAAAATTACCCCCAATGTTTCTGGTGATAAATTAGGAGAAATTGTTGCCTTACATTTGGATAAATATGGTAATTAGAAACATCATGGTGATTACAATGCCACTGTGCAAACAAGCAACGCATCCTTATAATAAAACCAACTAGATGCACTAATTTCTCAAATTTATTTTTGGAATAAAATTCGACATGTTTCGGACAGTTCCTCTGTCCATCATCAGGAATTTTTCACTGTACACACAGTTCTGTCCCGATCCTGCTCACAAACTGTCAGCAAACCTGTATGACATACACCATTGCTGTGTGTACAGTGAAAAACTACTGATGATGGACAGAGGAACTGTCCGAAACATGTAGAGTTCTATTCCAAAAATAAATTTGAGAAATTAGTGCACCTAGTTGGTTTTATTATAAGAGGTTATTACAATGCACGGTCACCAGAACGTGTTAAAAAAAATATCAACTCCTCATGACAAATGTGTCTATTGAAGACATGGCAGCAGAGCTGGAAAGTCACCTGCTGTCATCTCAGATTTTCAGAGGTAAATATGAAACAAAACATGTCACACTTGTCACACTCACCCTGCCTGCTGCTGCGAAACATTGGCTCCTGACACAAACTGAAGTGGGGTGACTAGGAACTGGGTGAAAGCCACAACTGCAGATTCATACACCATCTTCACAGTCCACACACCTGGCAGCAGTGGTTCACGAAGCAATGGTTTTACATAATTAGTCTGCCGAACAATTACACAAACAGATGGTGAACAAGACCTCCCAACAGATGCATTTTTTGTTCACTACATCTTCACCAGATGTGCTCATCTGTCAGACAATGTCCAACTTCACAGAGTTTCCTGTATTGTTGATTGTCAGACTGGTACTGACATGATTTAACCTTCATATTTAGTGAGTATTTCTGTTACTATAAATAGATGCATTTGCCAGCTAGTACCTGAATGTATTAACTATGTTTTCTGCTTCAGCGGCTCAAATACTTTTTATTAAAAAAAAAAGTTTTTTTCTCACAAAACACACAACTTTCTCAACCCCTGCAGATGCTCTATAGAAAGAATAACATGAGTAGAGGTACAGTTCTACTTTTTCTTTAACCTTGGCGCTAAATGGGGGTGGGTGGTCAATGCCACAATGTTAGCTGCTTACCCCTGAGAATGAACCAGTACCTACTGGTGAGTGCAACAGGTTAATGCAATTATAATACTATCGATGCCTCAGTCATAGAGTGCAAGAAATATTAGCATTAATTTCTGCTTAAACATATTAATGGTGACAGGAACAAACTGGTCTAATGGTTGGCACTACAAAAATTGTATCAACAAAATCTGAAAAGTTGTTTCAAAATCCCTGCTTTTAAAACACTAAAACAGAGGTGCACAAATCTGACAGAAATCTGGGAGACATCTCAAAATTCTAGGCACCAAAAGCATGACTGAATCAAGTTCCATCCTGAGGACCAGCAAACTTTAGTTGCCACCAAATGAAATTTGTCACCTTGGCACCTGGGATTTGTGCACCCCTGCATTAACAATACCTTCCAGACAAATGCATGCACACCAGTACACGAAAACCCTACATAAATTACCGAAGTATATATAATGCTGAACCTACAGGTGTTAAAAGACACCACAACATGCAAGCACACCAGAATACATTTTACCAAATGATGTAGACAATGCAGACATTTAATTATAGAACATACACTTTCCACATTTTCTAAGATATTAGTAAGAATGGAAGCAAGAAATATATTTTTATATCACCAATTAACTAGCACCAGTTTTCCACGTTAAAAGTTCACACATTTATTCTTACCACTTGTCCATCCTCCATATGTACTTCAGATACTTCTACAAGTTGACCAGCTGGATCCACCCACAAGAATGTAACATTATATGTTGATGGTTGTGGGGTAGCACCTAATTGGTACACCAGAATGGGCTCAGAAAAGGGTCCCAGATTACGCAGGAAATTGCGGGACAGCTGTTCTTTTTGATCATAATCTGAACTAACCAGAAGAGACTGCAAAATGAATCAATAAATAAATAAGAAATCAGAACCAAGATGGCATTCACAGCAAAAGAACAAAATCCTTCTTTGTTCAGTTTGTAGCTGATTGCTAACTGGATACTCTCGGACACTTGGAAGTACCTACCAGACAGAAAACAGCTGGTAAGAAATCAGAAGAAGAAAGGTTGTGGAAAGGGAGAAGAGACAGGAGAACTTTTGTCCAATGACATATGTAAAATTATGCTGGAAGAAGAAAAAGAGAAATTGGGATGTTATGTATACCTTTCTATAGAACAGTATGGAGACAATATATATTTCTATCATTACTTTAAAAAAAAAAAAGACTGCCTTCGGTTCCTCAGTAACAACTTATCTGCAATATAATCCAACGTTCTTTCGAAATCAGTTTCTAAGTTGTTATTGTCTTTACACATTTTTAAGCCCTAATGTTTTTTTAGCAATACGTTTACTGCTCAAGTCAAACGTTTCAGTGTTGTGTAGTTGATACACACTATTTTTTTTTTCTTTTCTTTCTCTTCTCTCCAGAATTGCTGTATGTACTGTATGTAAGTAGGGGACCGCGGTAACACAGTGGTTAAGGTGCTGTGCTACAAATCGGAAGGTCGCTGGTTCGAACCCAGCTTGTGTCAGTGTATTTTTCATTGACATAAAATCCTTTCGATCGCACTATGGCCCTGGGGTCGACTCAGCCTCTAACAGAAATGAGTACCAGGAGTATTTCCTGGGGGTAAAGGCAGTCGGTGCGTAAGGCTGACAACCTTACCACTATCCTGTGCAGTTGTCACGAAATCTGGGAGCTCCAACTTCCTGGAACCCTCTGGGCCACTCCAGGCCTGTAATGGGACTGCTTTACCTTTACTGTATGTAAATCATAAGCTTAATTTTATCATGCTTAGTTCTTGCCTTCCCTGTAACTCATACTCTTTGTTTACACTTCCATTTCTTAGTAAGCAGACAAGACATGGGAGGAATATAATTTCCTTCTATTTCTTTTTGTTTATAAGTGGTCACGCTAAGTGTTTATTGCACGAGCAATGTGTGGGTTAATGCATGTAACAGTAGCTGCCTCGTGCTCCAGTTGCAGTCTGTTGTGTATCTCGAACAGTGACTGAGCAACAGAGAATGAAGCTGGACAATCAGTGCGTGTTAACAGTAATGAAGAGTCCTGCTGGAGAGATTTGTTACCAATACAGTTCAGTTGTAACTGCAATTATTCCCTAATTATGCACAATAAAACTCCAGTACACTCTACTTGGGGATTATTGAGAGTGTGTGCGGCCTGCCCGACTCCCCGTCTTAACCTGAGTTCTGAGCTCCGTCCCTCTGGGAACAACATCCAAGATACATTCCCAACCGGGTCCACGCAGAATACAACATCAGAATCTAGCTGGATCCTTCATGTCCTCTTTCTTTAAATACCCAAACAGAAAAGAGGGAGCTGCCTTAGATTTGTAGCCATCTTACATTTAGGGTTATACAGTAATAACAACTATTACATTCACTACCAGTTTGACCCAAAATGTATATTCATTCAAACACAGGATGATATTTCATTATGAATGGTTGTTTTCATATACTGAACACAAGGTTATTATTAGAGCTAAAACTAGGCAGATGTTGTCCAAGATGACACCATTATAACAGAATTAAATCAGCTGTGATGTTATGAAGCTCATGTGTTTGTGATTGAGAACAATACAGCATAATGTATTAGGAAACGTAACATTTTCACGTGTTGGCAATGATGTAAACAGTGAACCCACCTTTAATCTTCCACCAGGTCCCGTGTCTTTCAAAATCGTCATATAATGCTGTGGCATAACCCATGTTTCAAACGTTACTGTCTCAGTTCCACCATTTAGCACTGCTTCATACAGCACCAATGTGCCCTACAGTGAAGAAAATGCAAATTACATTGATAAAAACTGTCTTACCAACAGAAAAAATAAGCAATGTCAAACAGTTTGTGGATCAAGTAATGGAAGAATGAATCACATATCTGAAAGCTAATGAGGTATAACGACTTTTGCGATATGGAAGAAAAGCTAAAGAGACTGAAAGAGGAAGCAGAATTAATTGGTTTGCATATTAACATAAACAAGATGAAGGGGATGAGAATTAATACATCTAATATGCAAAAATTTAGGTAAGAGGTAACGGAAATTGAAGAAGTTTGATCCTTTGTATACCTAGCAAGTGTGGTGTCAGAAAGCGGAGGAACAGAGGAAGATGTAGCAAGTAGAATCAAGAAAGCAAATGGTGTATTAGTTCAGCTGTATCCTGTGTGGAGAAATCTCAGCATATCAAAAGAAGTTAAAATACGAATATTCAATACAAATGTAAAATCAGTATTATTATATGCTTGTGAAACTTGGAAAACTACCAACCAG
>Ga0123352_10004208_pt1 | contig 21141 bp, 13 predicted proteins | sample TergutLab28metaG_FD_89700 | JGI IMG/M metagenome (GOLD analysis project Ga0123352, IMG submission 89700) | Labiotermes labralis P1 segment gut microbial communities from Petit-Saut dam, French Guiana - Lab288 P1 | ecosystem: Host-associated > Arthropoda: Insects > Digestive system > Gut ...
CTTACCGCAAAACACGTTGCCTCCTTATCCCAGTTCTTTCGTTTTGTGCTAGGCGACATCTAAACCAAATGTATAAGAGCGCTTTCTGAGAAAATGACACTGGTGAAGGAAACACTTTTTGAAGCAGAGCAATTTAAAACTCTTTACGACAGAGGTCCCCTAATATGAGATACTGGTAACTAAAAATGAGATATTGTCTCATATTAGGCGCCAGACACTGTCTCATATAAGGGACTCGCCATCTTGAGATGTAAATAATTATTCAGGGTTAGGACACCTTTTGAAAACACAAGTAACTATTGTATACTATATCTAAAAATATGAACGTAAATCTGTGCGAATAATTTAAAGCTCTGGATTTACCTTCAGGTGGAAAAACTAATGTACATGGGGCCCCGTAAAAAAAAAAAAACTCGAGAACTCAAAAATATTGTACGCTCATCTGTGAACTCTCTCCTGCAACACACAGCTTTGTGATGCTCACTGATAAATTTTAAGGTCTGAATGAAGCAGGTCACGTAGTTACCACGACATTTCAGCACTTACTTTGGCCACAACTGGGGTGTCTCATATTAGGAAACTATCTCATAATCTGTTCCTTTACCCTACTTATTTAACTACAATCAAATCTTTGGGGAAGACTCAGGCCAGCTGTTCTGTACTTCCTTTAACTTTCATTGCTAACTTTTAGGGATAAATTCAACACTATGGAAGTGGCAAAGGTACCTCACATATCAAGTAACATGGGTGTGTGTGTGTACAATTTAAAAAAAAATTAATACATGTCTAGCTATTCAAATGAGTGTTTGTTTTCTGCGACAATTTACCCCAAGTTGGGATGGTTGTCAGATGTATCTAAAATGAACACAGTCGGTCGTTTCATCTGCTTCTGCAAGGTCATTTACATCTAGAAAGGACGCAGCACTCATAATCTTATATTAGAGGTTTACTGTCACAAAATATTAAAATTGTTTTAGTTTTTTCTTAGCATTATTTACTGAAAAGTGTATGACAAGCGTTCCGCACACCATACGTGACAACTAGTCCATGAAGACATTTCAGATACTAGCATACATTGTATACATTTGTAGTCAGGCTTTATTGCTGTAGATGAATAAGAACACACGTCACTTTTCCGACTCTCATATGATAAGACAAGTTCAATGAACGTGTAAAAAGTAAAGCCCATAGGAGAACCGAAGTGTGAAAGAACAGTTCCCTTTTTTAGCGGAAGAAAACTAAGAAAACGTGCGGTACTCATAACATTTAAAACTCAAAATTGTAGAATAACAACAGGGAACGTCATAGTTTGGTGCCAGTAACGACAACTACTGACATATAGTAACTGAAGTCTGAACAATGTGACATCCACTCCAAATAACAACCAACCCCTATCCGCCCTAAATATAATGGGCCTTGAAGGACACTGAAGTTATAATTAATATGAACAATATGTAAAGTATGAAGAAAGGCAACTATCTTTATACTAATCTGACAAAATAACAATATGTAATGCGGAAACTTTTTTTTTTGAAAATGTCACCGTAATGTCGACTAAAATCACACATTTTGTTGTTGTCTTTTATTCCTATTCTTCACCACCTGCCAACACACGTACCTGACAAAGAAACAGCAAGCTTGGGCCTTTCCCAATACGGATCTTAAAATCAGTCCTCGGCGTTCAACGGCTACGTACAAGTAACAATTACTTCGTTTCGTAATGTGCTTACGGACTTTGGTCCCCGAAAACGTCGCCCTCCTGACCTCAGCAAGAGTTCTAAGCTCGGAACAGAAATTCAGTGAATTAACACGCGTGAACTTAATGCAAGAATCATCCCTTAAGTTTATTTATAACCGCCTGACGCCGGAGACGGAGCATGTCAGAAGAGAAAGTTGAGAGGATAGTGAGAACCCGAAGTCGCGGCACACATTCAGAAAAGACATTCCGTTCCTTCTGGAAGAGAAACGAAGACTGAATGAGTCCACCTGGTGGAAGGATGCACAAACACGAAGTAGCTCAATCTGCAGGGTGGCTTTCTGTGTAAATTACAGCACAGCGTCGACTATCCGAACGTCAATAATCCAAACCGTCAATTATCCGATCCACCGACGTAAAAAAAGTTACTATGTACTTTCCAATTACTGGTTACTATACTGAAATATAACTAAGCCGGTTAAAGCATTACCGGAGTTCATAATCGAATGTCGGCTTTCGTAAGTTCAAAATAAATTTAGTATGCATCATTATTTCAATATTTGCTGGTTATCATTTACAAACCATATTCTACATCAATTACAGTACTTCATGATAATATTCTCATTAAGTCTGATTGTCCCAGCAACTAGATTAACCGACTACCTCGGTCCTAATTAGTTCGGATAATCGACGCTCTACTGTATCCAGAAACTGTTACACCGTACTGCTTCCCTTCGCATTCACTTTCTGCGTGCAGAAACAAGCCAGACTCCTGGGACGAGGTACATTACACCGACTTCAGGAATACGCAGAAAATGTATGACTCTCGGGTGCTTCACGACAGCACGAACAACTGCTGAAAGTGACGACGGTGAGAAATGGGACCTGGGCTGTTCTGTGCTTATACAACAGCGACAAGAAGTTCGACTGGGTTCTTTACTGTATTAGGATTGACTTTTTAATATCAACATTTGGAGGCCTGTATGAGAACCATGCAGTGCAAAGTAGAATTTCGGTAACATTCTTCAAATCTACAGAGCATGACTCAAGCATTCACTTCCACACACATAAAACAAAGCAAAACCAGCATATCCACAGTAAATAAATTCAGACTCTCCTTCAGCAGAATCAAAAAACGTTCTATCATTGGTGCACCCAGGACAGAAGGGGAGGCAGCTGGGCTGCAGCTCTCCGCCCCAAATGCGAAATTTAAAAAAAACACACATTTTGTAGATACGATTATATCAACGGGTTTGTGTGATATGCATTTCAACTTAAAACAGCCACTAATATCGGCTGACGACCAGTACAATGCAATACTGAAAAATGCAATAACAACTTACGAATATAACATTTTTTTCTTTTTCAGTTACTATTAATTTTTCCTGTAACCTTACTAGATGTCAGCTCGGTGATTTTGACACGATTTTCATAACAGATTTTTAAAAATCAGACATATATATATATATTCTCAGGGTCATCCCCTCTCTCCCAAAGAGACACTCTGGGTACGCCTATGAGTTCAATCACTCTTTGCCTTTGACGGAAGTAATGGCCGCTTATTTTGAAAATCATACGAAACCCTGCAAGAAAAATGCAGAGTGCATAGATGTTAGAGGATGCGGGTCATGCAGTAACTACTGTTTTAAAACACAAACATGGTGAACAACTTGTATCAGTCACAGGCGATAACTCAGAAATGCCAGATCATAAACATCTCTGCCTAAAACGACCTTTCGTATAAGGCTACCCCCTCCAAACCCGAAAAAACTGGGTTTACTTCTCTCGGTGTAGTAACATCATTCTATATACTGGTTTCCCTTCACTTGGTGACCTTTACAGAAATATGCCAGGCGGAGTAGCGGGGACCAGAACACGGACAAAGCACATTAGCATCCTCGACATTTAACTTCTACTATTCCCTCCTCCCGTTCAAGTTGACCGTTCATGCATCCTCAACAGACGGGCAGAATCTGTTCCATCACTTTGTGTGCAAAACATTTATGTATCATTTCTATTAGCGGTTTCGAAATTAATGCTTCCTTACGCAGATCCACTTCGATCCGGGTGCTTCCAACAGCTACGCGTTCGGTGGCAGATAGAAACGTGAGGGAGTCCATGTACCATTCGAAGGAAAAGGGTGCGGGGGAGAAAAGAGAAAGGACCGCTATGGCGAATACAAAAGATTCGACAAGGGCAATATGTGTAATGCAGCATATAGGCATCAATTACTAACTCAGGTCTTTGGAAAAATGCAATGGAACGATAAAAATTAAATGTTAGGAAGCAAAAAATAAGAAACTCTTTCACAACACGAGACGAGGTTCTCACGGCTGTGGTCCAAAACACGACTTCTGGGATGTGATGTGTCGGTGGGCGAGTGGTTCCCGACGTTTCGAAGGCACCAATCGAAACTTCGGGAACTACCCACCTAAAGACACAGCATTAGATCCCGTAAGACCGGAGTCCAAAAACATTTGCAAGTTAAGAAGCATGCATAACCCAACAATGACGCGCTGACGCACATCTATTTGATTCAGAAACCGCAACAATTACAAGAAAAGCGTACAGAGCGCAAAATGCGTTGTTCATTTCTCTGTACACTCTTCTGCGAAACATATTTCAATGCGACATATATTTATCGCGTCTGCTACACACATACGCCGGAACGTGTGTAGGCCTGCCAGTAAAGTGTGCGATATTCTTGCCCGACTGTAACCAAAAATGAAACGTCGCACTACATTACACTAAAACTCCGCAGTACCAAATTTCATGTTAACTCGTTCCGCGGTTCCAGAGTTGCCACATCAAAGACAGACGTTACAACGCCAGCACCATTTTTTAACCTCACCTTTGCAACCCACAACAAATGTGGGTGGCGGTGTTTTCCTCGTTTGACGAGCTAGTTATTTCTTGGAATCTGAGGGACAAAAAGGAATACAGTAATAAACTCAGTAAGCAAAGAAGACAAGAAATACATACGGCAAGCAAAAACGTAACAAAACATAAAAGTATTTGTTTCCCTGTTTCTTTCACAAACGTCTTACGTCTTGAGTTGCCAGGAGAGAAATGGAAAAATACAGAATGCCAGGAGCAAACGAAGGGAAAGAAAAGAAGGGGGGGTTGTGCTTCCTTACTTGAAGAAGAAACTGAACTATAAAAATTAATGGCAAGGTGTGGATCAATCAGGTTGGCTACATCAGTTGGGTGTGTACGAAAACAAAGGGACACATAAGTCAGAAATTCTCATGAAGAATTACTGGAATTCACATGCCGAAATGCAGCGCCTTCATGCAAGAGCAGCGTTAGTCATTATCGCATGTAGGCATTTATATAGCTACGTGTATGTATGTATGTATGTACGTATGTATTTATGTATGTACGTACGTATGTATGTACGGTACATATGAGTACGTTTCGCAGGATTCTGACAATAAACGGCATCAAAAATTTGTTCCTTGTACTACAGGCGTAATGACAGCACGCAATTTTTTTTAATAGTGTTGCCAAGAACAAAGGGCAGTGCCATGGCTCAGGCGGTTAGTCGCCGGCCTCTCGCCGCAGAGGCCCGGGATCGATCGCAGGCCACTCCATGCGAAGACTGTGGTGGACAAAGCGGCACTGAGACAGGCTTTCCTCCGCGAACTTCGGTTGTCCCCTGTGAATATTATCCCACCAATGCTCCACACTGGTCTTCATCAGCAAGTTGCTCTTATCGGAAGGACAAAGGGGCGAAGCCTGGGAACCTTCCCAAAAAGCAATGCTCTTTAGGAAATCGGAGAGATGGACACCAAAGTAGTTTCATTTCTCTTTCTTTATTCTTCAACGGATGAAGACCGTGCGTTCTAATTTCGCAGAATCTGATGCCGAACAACCAGTTCTGCTGAAAATGCGTTACGAGATCATCGAAGCATAAGGAACCAAGCCGTATGGACATCTCCTACTTCCTAAACGGTGCGAATGATTTCAGATACAAATTCAAACTGTATGACAAGCTAAGAACAACTCAGCTAGTCAAGAAATTCCACGTGTTCATAACTGGCCCCTAGCGGGTACCAGACAAACCTATTAAACATCACACCACATTTCTTTAGTTTTTCTATTATTATTATTATTATTATCATCATCATCATCATCATCCCATCTACGTTTATCTATTACCTTGTGGTCTCTTCGTTTATGATTTTCCGACTAATATTATGTACCATTTTCGAACTCTTCCAGTGCTGGATACTCTGACCATCATCATCCTTTCAGTGATCATTATACTAAAGCCATAAAATTAGCAAACAATGAATTCGAAAGTACCGCGTAAATTACAAGTATGTGCTATGCCTCCATTCATGCTAACCTTTCTGGAATTCTTCAGGGATAAAAATTCAGATCGCCTCCGCTGGCATAACCGGGGATAGTCAAGACAACAGAAAAATCTTTCCCGCGACTTTGTCAGGTAATGGGAAAACATGTCTTCAAATAAATCCAGTTACAAATCCGTGTTAACAGACGTAATACTGTCAGCTCAGTTACACTGCGACTTTGGTGCAAAGAAAAGTGTTAAAACGGCAATGCACTAATAGAGTCACACGCAGACTAGTAACAACTCGAAGCAGTCGACAACTTTTCGTGGTTGAGATTCGAAGCGGTAACGGCGCTAAAAACCGACGTCGCGGTAGTCTGGGATATGATGCCGTGTAGAAGAGCACTTCATGACGTTGTCAGTGACTCAGAATGTGGACTCTAGCGCCAAATGAACTCTTATAAGACACGTGAATCACAATGTTTTCTCCCAAATATCTATACCGGCTCCGATGCCCAACCAACCTATTAAATGCGCACCGGTGGCTATTCACCCATGGCAGAGCGGTCGGGGCATGATACTGACAACTCACCCCACCCAATGCCGACTTTAAGAAGGAGTGGAGATATATCCCTATCCATCTCCTTTCAAACAATTATGCCTTTATATCACACTGCCGAAGATATATACCGCAAGCTTTAACACCAACAGCTCTGCAGAAGGAGCGCGTGGTGTAATTATATATTTCGTCCGATTCTCAAGAGAAAACAGTGTTTATGTTTCCACGCCGAAATGAACGGCTGGTCTTCGAAATGTTTTCTGTGAGGTAAGCACTGAAATATTGCACATTACTGGGAACGACATCCTGTTTCAAAGTGCGGGCGACTTTAAAGATAAGCCTGTAAACTGATGATTGAAATTTTCAGGGTTTCTATACCGTGTCGACTGAATGAAGTTACCGACGAAGAACAGTCTCCGAGATTCCAATTTAAACCACTTTCATTGAATTACTGTCCCTGAAGATGGAGGCAATACGTTCCACCGAGGCGCAGGTAGCTACCTGCTAGCCTACATGGGGTAGTATCCCGGTATACTTGAATCACCACCAGCACGGCTGTCAGAAACCCACTTCTCAAAGTCTGCTAACTGTGCAACAGCCGACACTTTTGTTATAGGTGTTACAATTTCTGAACCACAGTCAACTCTAAATAACACCAAAACACTTCATTTTCACCAACAAAATACACGAAACCGTGAAAGACGTAACAGAAAGAGTGCCATAGGGGAATGACGCTGACTAGTGAAACTATCATCAGGTGAAAATCCTTGTTATTTCGCAAAACAATAGCCACCTGTCAACATACCAGAATTCCAAAACATTGCCGTTCCCTCCCTCAAAAGTATATGCAGCCTATACACGCGCCAAATCGTAATAAAAATTAACTTGTACGGTAAAAAGGGGCACCCAGGAAATACTACCGTACATACAAAAAAAAACAGGATATATATGAGAAAAAGAAAGACGCAAATATGCGCAGCAAAACAGAAACCTACGCTGCGAAGTAAAAAATAAGATATAAAGAAAAACCTTTGGCAACCTGAAACCTGGGGAACGCGTTTCCTCCGATAAACAAATTAAAATGGGACAGATGTACAAAATTTACTGTGCTGCTGCTGCTACTTATTTTTTCTCTGGTTTTCTTATTAGCTTATTTCTTACAGCATAAAAAAAATATTTATACTTCCTTAAAGTCATGTGGTATACAATGAAAAAAGGAAAACAAGGGACTGCGAGGGCGGGCGGAAGGGGGTTGCAGAAGTTTGGGACCATGTGCACAAACACACATATGTTCCACTTACGTCTGTCTGTTATTTGCTCAATTTGCTAGCCTTCAAGGTGAACCAGATTGTGATGTGGTTCGCAGGTGCTCCTCTGTGTCCAGGGCTGTACAATTTACTCTCAAACAACACAACAGCTACAAACAATCAGCACCATTTTGGTCGGCAATTCTAAAAGGAGATACGTGGGGCTTCGCAGGGAAGACGTTAGTTTTAGCTCATACACTATGAAATAAAGTCAACGGGTTTTAAACAGCGGCTTGATAACTTTCTTTTGCACAAATTTTCCATCGTAGCCACAGAAGAGCAAACTTTCGTTTAAATTGAATCGGTTTCTGTATCCTGTCACTTTATGCATCGTGACAACACGTGATGTCGCAGGAAACCTCAGGATATGTGACGATTCACTGTAAGAGCAAAATATACGGCGAATGAAAATAGCTCCCAGAAGTTCGCTTAATTGCAAACAGAAATTTGACAAATTTAATAACCACATCACTTCTAAACGCAGGTCAACACCGCACGTTTGAATCCATCTCAGGGCTTCAATTTATGCCCCCGTAATTTAATTTACACTGTGTTGGCAGACTGAAGATCAGAAATGCGTAAAAAATTTTTGTCAGTAAATCTAAAACAAGTCACAACACTGACGCGTAAAAAATGCGGATTGGATTAAACCGGGCCTAGGCGTAACTTGTGGGTGATGGGAGGTAAATGTCGTTCCATTATTTTTGTACCTAATAAAAACCTATCGGTTCCATCTTGACCCTTGAAGATGGGGCCAACAGGTTATCCCAAACTGCCAGTAACTAATATCAGTCTACCCTGCGTAACGTCCCAGATAAGTGAAGATATTAATCGCTATTTACTGCAACAATCATACCCACAAAAACACAAGACGTGGACATGAAAAAAATTTCAATGTTCAACTTCGCGGTACCAGTGGGCTTTAAAGGGGTGAAACACCTCTTAATTCCGTTACAAATGACAAGGTTCGATGCAGGTCAAATATGTATATGTACATGTAACCACGTATGATGTGTTAGCATATTCAGCGATGAACACTTTCTCCCCTTACTCAAATCCTTCAATAAATTACATTACAACAGAGTCCCTGTAACTTCAACACCGACATGTACGAACCCGTCGTTACGATGTCTGCTACATGTTGCAACTAAGTCGTACACATTCATTAACATTCGCAATCAGAAATAACAAGAGAAACTGTTTGCTATTAGGAAAGAAATGATAAGGCAGTGAACAAAACACACCGATGTAAAAAAAGAACTGACACCACCTAACTTATTTAAATGCTTCAGAACACAGTCTCCTTTAGAACCGACTAACAGCACTTCATCGGGCCTCTATGTACGAAGAGGTCAGAATCGGACGCCCAAAGTATGCGTTTCATATGTCAGCGCATTACACGTATAGTACCGGACGCATTGTGATTAATTCGCAGCCAGATACGGGTTAAGGCAGGCTGTGAGCTTCTGCATACAAGTTAAAGGATGAACAGTCTTCAAGCAAATTCAATTTGTTGAAGGATACAAGTTAAGAGTGACTTGATATACAGCTCTTACTTCGTTACAACTGAACAGCTACTATGTAATAATTGTTATGTTTCTTTGGTTCATCAGGTGGGCGCATGTGAACTGTAAAGTCCTCTGCACCACGAGCTCTGGGATCATAAGCTCGATTCGCACTCGAATAATCGATATATGTCAATTATTTCTCATTCTGAACGGTTGTGTGTACTACAGGCGCTGTGAGGACGTACAAAATAAAAACATAAGACCGTAACACAAGTAGCCCCGAGTCTCGCGGTATTCTAGCGCAATAGAGACAACATTGCTAGTGTCCACAACGAACACAGAGATCATTCCCCGTGATTTTTGACAGTGGCGAATGGTGAATAAATACGCAACTACAAAAGGTAAACCAGATAACCAGAATGATGTCACGGGAATTCCGTACGAACACGTAAAAATAGACTTTAGCCCACGCAAATCTGTCCTGACACAACTGCATAATGTTAATTAAAATGTCATATTAAACCATGCGCATATACCACACACAGTTGCTAAAACTTTTAGTAGATTTAAAGGTTGCTTCTTTTTAATGACATTCTCTAACAAAAGCTATCCTTGCGTACGCTATGAAGGCATATGAAGTTGTCAGCTTCACGGCCCGGACGCTTTACCCCCGCAGAAAGAGTCCCGGTACTCACTGAACAGGAGGCTGAATGGACCTCAGAGCCAGTCTGTGCGTTCTGGAGTCTTTCCCTTAAGAGAAATCGAACCACTATTACTCGGCCATGCAGCCAATAGCTTAGTCCTTAATACCGCCTGAGCTCTCCCCTCCCGCCTTTCATAAATAGCTAATATATTCTGTTTAACTTCGTTCTAAGCAATGACCTACTGAGTGATTTTAGATTCATGTCCGTTCCGATGTACACCACAACTTGCGGTTCCTGCAAGGTCTTACGCTAAATCGGCACATGACTGGCCATACTAGACACGTGTGTGTGTGTGTGTTTGTTTGTGTGTGTGTGTGTGTGTGTGCGTGCGCGCATTTGCTGGTCTGGATAATAAAATGTACAAGATGTTAGGGCACACGCGTCAAAATAATTCTCTTTAACTCTCTGCTCTCACACAATCCGAAACTGTAATTTTGATTAATTTCAAACATTAGTCCCACTAAAAACTATGAACCCTGCAAGATCAAACGGACACTGCTGTCTGTCACTGCTGGCCTATACTGAACCGAATATTCGTGAGTTGATTCATTGCATTATCGAAGCAGGAGTTTCCACCTGGCATCGGGATGGCCAAAACACTTACCCTTGCTGGAAACGGAAAAACAAAGGAATAGTTAATAAATGTTACATGTAAACTTTGTGAGACAGGCTTATCGCCAGACAGTGGCAAACGGAACTCTATGATTCGGGGGAAAGGATGGGGGAGTCTAATACAACCAGGGAACGTGTCAAACTTCGCTAGATGCCGGCACGCGCCCTCATGTCAGCACCCCCACTTCCGCTCTACACAATTTCCTTTCGCTTCGTTACATTTAATTCCTAATAAGTGAAACAAATCTCGATTAGTTACGATATTTCGACAGTCCAAAAAAATTATTTTAACATTATTCATTCCTTACATTGTAACTAAATTTATCATTTATAACACCAACATAGGCACATCTAACATACATGTTTCGGAGGAATTCTGCCATTTTTAGGCAGTCTATACACCAATGTTTAAAACTCTCTAGACTATAATACATCGCAATAATGGTACACTCTGTTCAACAAAAGTCAAGCGGCCTGATATTTCGTACGTCCCGCTAAGACAGGAACGTGACGTACAGTGTACGATTGTAAGTAAAACATAATAATACTGTGTGTACTTAAGTGACAGAAAGATATAACTTATATTAAACTATGGCCCACAACAGAACAAAAAAAAAAGTCGTTCACTCTTACAAAATAGTTGACATTACATGAAAGCTCCCGTACAACTTAACAGGTTGGCTGTGGATATTTTAGTCGAATCTAAGACATGCATTTACAGAAGGTAACATTTCCCCCCCCCCCCCAATCCTCTCCGATTCGTCGTATTTGCTTCCCTGTTTTTATTCATTTTGTTTGTTAGCTTCTTGAACGACACTACAGCCAGCTGAGACTTATCCCGGCCCTACGTAGAGTCGACTGACGGAATTAGTGGAGAACGGTTAGTGGAATAAAAGAAATGAATGAAAGTGGAACGAAGCGGTAGTGGCCTAGTGACGAACAGTTCCGGCATCTGCATAGAAAAAGTGAACAAAACCACGAAAACACCTCAGTCAGGCAAAGAGGCGTTCGAATGGAGACATAAACGCGGGAATGTCACACAGGAAACAGAAATGCCGCTACGTAGGTCAAATCCTTTCGAGTCTGAACTCCCGAAAATTTCACATAATCTCCTCTTAAAGATATCACGCTGAGTCTCCATTACAAACGCTAACCACTCACTGCTTTTAAGACAAGTAACACCTGAGAATTCAGGGTTTTACGGAAACGATACCGTGTCGTTGGACAGCAATTCCCGACGTTTCGAGCGACCGCGGTGCACGCAATTTCAAGAATTAAGAGGCATTTCTCTAGGACTGCTTAGGTCTTGAAGCTGAAGGCACCACAGTCCTTCGGGAGCTCGGGAACCGCCCACCCAACGGCACGGCGTCGTATCCCAACCTGAATCCTCAAGAACACCCCCGTCACATCCTCTTTTCTCAAATTAACTGCTGTTTAGTGCGAGGATCATGACACGCACAAATACACGATGTCGGCAAAACGCAGATCTTTTTAATGTCAAAGCGGATCCTGCATATAAGCAGTAACCATTGTGCTGCAGGTAACAGAAGGTCTAGGTAAGTCACATGCCTGCCTCTTGGAACCGAAATGTGGTCAAGCACAGAAACAATATTTGCGGATCTTGTGCTGTCATTGGTTTACGTCAGTTATACCTTGGGTCAGTGACCGTGCTGGAGTTGGTCTGCTAAGTTTTACCGCTTTTGCGTGTCTGGTCGATGCTTATGTATTTATAATGGAGTTAGGTACACATGCTGGTCAGAATGAACGCTTAGAATAGTATCTTTCACCGGCACTCGTGGATGGAAAGTGAGAGACAAGGTAAAGTTTCCCAAACATCTGTTTGGTTTCTATACATCCCGCCGAGTGAAACGCTAATACCAGCATAAACGTTAGCATTCACCTGTCTTGTTAGGCCTACATATAACAAGCAGTTGCGTACCATTTAAAGCAGAGTGGTTACCATACGCACCACATACTGTAAAGAATGCATTTTTCCCACACATCATCTTTATGTGCTTCGTAAGATTGGTCGGATAAAAGGCCAAGGTTTCTTCCTACGACTTTGTCTATTGTGTATCAGCAAGGACCTAGGAATTACGTCGTAGAACAGCACTGCAGTGTATGACTGAGATGTAAATACTGCACTCGTATTTAGTACGTTCCGTGGAATGTACACAAAGATCACAGACTTTCTATATTTGGAACTTTGATGTATTGCACTGCTTTATTGATATTCGGTATTTTTTCGGAGCAGTACGCTTTACAGGCAAAAACATTTTCATAGTAAAAAAAAAACTGTTTGCTCACAAAATTTGTTGAAATTTTAACAGCTTCTATATTAGTCCACAGAAAAAAAGGACACTTTTCCTTTAGAGCAGCATGGATAGTACCTTATGGTGACGCAATGTGTTTTACGCGAAGCAAAGACGGAATTTCAAACAGTATTTATTATGAACTTTGTATTTCGACTGGTTTCCGGCGTTTTGTAGGGACAAAAACAGCAAACTTACGTACAGACAAGTTCAACACATACAATTTGTACGTTAGGCACAGTAAACTGGAAAACACATTCATTTCGATTATATCCATAAGGGACAAAGCAAATTTACAAACAAAGTAAGAAAACGGTGCAAATATTACCTAGACGGGGTGGGGAGAAAAGTTTCAATACAAGAGGCGTGTTCGCTTACGCGTGCCGTCTGTCTGCTTTCTAAACACACGCAATGCTTCGTCACTCGGGAGTACATCGGTTAGAAGGAAGCCAGCGAACTTGCAAGGTGGACATGGCGCATACATCATAAGGTACTCTCTGTGTAGTGCGACTCTATCCGTATTAGTGGCATTCATGCGAATGGTGTCGAACATTATATTATATGTCATGTCATATATTATATTATATTATATTATATTATCACTTATACGAATATTTATGCGAGGGCCTAAACACGCTGCTGAGTTTCAGCAAGATGGATATGCATGAAATTTAGAGTAGAACAAAAGTACGCATGGCGATAATCTTTATCGCACTACTGTAAAATAAATTTCACGAAAACAGCTGAACTCGGTACACACATGTGAAGGTTGTTCATATGACACTCACTGATATATTGTTCTGGGTGTAGCAGAAGAGTCCGTTAAAAAGTCCCAATGGGGGTTCAGGCCGGCATCTCACTCATGCACAATCCGGTGAATACTCTACGTCAAGAACACCCAGAGGGGACTGCTTTTAAAAGCCTCTACTCCTTCGCCCAAAACGATCTCCGGACACGTTTTACCTGACCAACACTCACAAATTCAGCTACACAGACCAAGTTCTTTTAAAAACCCAAAATGGGGTTCCTTGGAAGAAAACTTTAAACATTCTGCCCGTGGAAATTATCGGTGTCAACAAGTCCGCTGTATATATGAACACACCCTTCCACACAAAGAATATCACAACAACCAACAAAAAAGAAGAAACGTGGACGCCCTCCACACGGGTCCAATTCCTGTTCGAACTTCCTACTGGGTGATCGAGACGTGAGTTCAGACTCGTACATAAAGACACCAAATAATTGTATTCAAAAGTGTTTAGTGTTAAAGCTCTGGTAACACCACCAAATGCACAATTCTACAATCTGTGAATCATGTCTATTACTTAGATCTTGCATGTTTCGGCGTTGTCACCGTCTTCAGGCAGCTTACACCAAAATTCCACGAAAAATTCAGCAATGAATAGTTTACAATGAACACACATTTGTTGTGATGTCTATAATGCACGCTTTCGTTAAATTAATATACATAAAATAGTGCTGTTAATATAGTCATAATATAATTTATTTGCTTCTATAATTAGAACAGGCAAAAGTCTCCGTTACACTTTGTCCTTGGTTACAAAACATCTACTTTTCTTCATCCAAACTATGCACTAGAGCCATCAAAACAAATGTATGTTTATTTGTACACTATTCATTGCTACATGTTTTAATGAAATTCTGGTGTAAGCTCCCTGAAGAATGCGACAACGCTACAACATGCAGGAGCTAACAGAAAGAACACACGGATTGTTGAATTGTGAACTTGTTGATGTCACCGGAGTTTTAATATAACATAATGCACGGAACTAACAATGTGAAAGGTTTAGTGTTGTCTGTTATAATTTTGACGTAATTAATCTTGTTGTGATTACATGTATAATGGCAGTACAAGAATTCAGTCTAACACAAACTTGCATGTAAATTATTCAATAAATCAAATGTATGTTTCGGTATGCACCAAAGGAATAATGAGGCTGCACATGAAAATCACAAAGATAACATTAGCAACTGCAGCATATGAAATTTAAGATCTTAATCTGCTACACCAATTAAATTCGTATGATGTGAAATTTTTTTACTCCTAAGTAGATGGCCGATGCGGCTGTTTGCATGAGATAAAATGTAACATGTTTGTAGACGACAGACAATGTAAGGAAACTTACCAGGGATGAGGCCAGGTTAAGTTCCATTAAAGCAGCCGGTAAAGCCATATAGACGATCGAGAAAACCTTGTCGTAAATTAGTACATAAAATCTGCAACAACAGGAATTAAGGGAGTTAACATGGATAAAAATGAGGAAGAAAACATATCAAGTGAATATGTAGAAGTATAATAAAATTGGGAATTGAGAATTATAAGAAGATATATTTCACGTAAGTCTATCTAATTTATACTGTACAGCACTGACCTACCCCATGTTCATTTAGGAAAACAGCATTGCTGAGCCACAACGCTGATATGTTAACTAATAAGTGCGTTAGCGTGGATAATGTGAACAAAATAATGCTGTACACTAAACCAAATTAGCCTACCGGCAGGTTTAATTTTACGCGATTTCGCTTTAACGCGGCTTGAAAATTTACAACACATATCGAATTTAAGCCATAATTTTCGGTTTAACGCCATTTGCCACGGACGATCCGGGGCCGCACATATCTTCTGTTGGAGTCTCGCAGAAAGTGACGTCACTCTCACGCCATTGGTCACTGGATGGATTGCTTACGTTAGTAATAAAATCACGAGGATTATTTAGTTTCCTCTTTAACAGCATTGGCTTTTCTTAACAAAATGAGTAAGAAACGTAAATCTACATCAATGAGTGCAATTCAAATGAAAAATTGGCGAAAGACAAGAAGTATTGAAGAGAAATTAGACTAATAAGCCGACTTGAAAAAGTTGAACGAATTGTTGACATATGCCATAATGTTAGACCCGCTCATGGTAACATACGTACAACTGGTGGTAATGCTGATAGAAGTAAAGAAAGTGCTATGCGTTTAGAGAACATTAGCGCCAAAGAACTGAAACAGGGCGTGTTTGTGACAAAAGCCTACCACGGTCCTATAGGAATGAACCGTACCAAACACTACGGGTGTTAGTTGCTTAGATTTTCGCTGCTTTAGAAAGAAAGAAATATATTCTACAGAAATGTGTGTATACTGTACAGAAATGTATATATGCTGTATATAAGTACATATATAACCTACAGGTCCCTATGTCCCCTATTGGCATAGTCATACACTATATAAGATGAAGTAAATCCCCTACCCCCAGGAAATACTCCGTTTTAAATGGGAATTTTGTGTTCGATTTGTGCGATGTTTTTCAGGAATGTAACCCTGGCGCAAAACGAGACGCACACACACACACACACACACACACACACACGGTAAATTAGGTTTGATAACAACACAACCTACACTTATTCCTGGTAATCTGCTCAGTTTTCACTAACCACAGAATACTGGATTGCATCACCGTCTCTGTTTGCTAGTTGGGTACCAAATTTTCCAAAAAGTCTGCTACTTCGAAGTTTTAGGTTCCACTAAATTGTGACATCCGAGAAGAAACCCAGTCCTTACCCACAGCTGCGAGAAACTGCAAACTAAAATTAGTACGATAATAATATGTAGGGGATTGAGATAGAAGAGGAACGTAGCACGCATAGATACACAAGAAATGTCAAAATACTGAAGTTACCTACGTATTTGAAGACAGTCCAGGGGCGGGAACTTCTTAATCGGTTCAGCGAAGATTGCGATATTTAATGTTCACGCAGCGGTGCTGCTGAATACTGAAGTCTCTTGGGATTTTACACTCCAGTTGTTGGACCGACACCTCAATTTAACCAACAACACAGCGTCATACGCCAGAGGGCCTAAGTCATCGGATTATCAGCTTCTGAAGAGGGACTGTGCTGTATACAGTTAAGTTGTAAATGGGCAAAATATTAGAAAAAAACAATACGCAACACAGTATACTGTAAGTAAAAATAGACACAAGAGAAGCAACAAGTGAAGAGAAAATTGGAGCCCGCAGTAAAATTGATATTATTATAGGTATGCATTTAGTTCCCATTATAAGTGGGTCCCTGTCACCACAGTATGGCGCCTACTCAGGTTGCGGACGGAGGAACGGCCTCCACTATGGAGGGCAGAAGCGAATAAATTGAAGAAGTAGATGCGGACCGCCGACAAAGGGTGGTCCTTCAGCTTGGGGGATGGGCTAGGTGCTAACAACTCCTCACCGTAAAAAAGTATCATGTTACGAACCATGAACTGGTGCCTCGGAAAAGGACTGATCTTTTGGTACAACCTAAGCAATGGAAAGGGGATATCTAACTCGGTACTTGGAAGCCCGTATAGGGCAGATTCCCTTACAACACAGTCAAGGAAATAGCAATATATAAATTAGATTTATTGGGTGTACAGGAAGTTACGTGGGACAAGGAGGGGACTATAATAGCAGGGTATTATATTTTTTCTATGGAAAAGGAAAATAAAATCATCAACTGGGAAAAGGATTTTTTTGTACACTACAGAATAGTATAAGCAGTAAAGAGAGTGGTTTGTTACTGACAGGCTATCATATATAGTTTTGAAAGGTCTCTGGTGTAAAATCACCGTTGTGAATGTGCATGCACCCAGTCAGGAGAAAAGTGGTGATTCAAAATATAGTTTTTATGATGAATTAGAGATTTTCGATAATTTTCCTAGGTATAATATGAAAAAAATTTGGGATTTTAATGCAAAATTGGGGAAGGAGTATACTTTGAAATCGACAATTGGGAATGAGAGTCTACATCAGGATAGTAATGATAATGGTGATAGAATAGTAAAACTTGCACATCAGAAAATGTAGTTCTTAAGACCACGATTTTCCCGCACCTACACATTCGTAAATACACCTGGACGTCTCTTGATGGGAAGATTCACAACCAGATTGACCACTTATTGATAGAAGATAGCATTTTGAATATACTCGATGTGCGATCTTTCCGCGGAGCTGACTGTGATACTAATCACTATCTCGTGGTTGCAAAAGTGAGGGAAAGAATGAATCTCAGGAAGCTAATGAGCTAAAGGTGAGGAAAACGAATCAGATTAAGAACTCAAAGAGGTTTGTAGCTTTGGAGGAATTTAGTGATAGTGAGGACTTAAACTTGGCTTAGGAGAACATTAAAGGGAATATCAAAACTTCAGCTAAAGAGAGTCTAGATCTGTGCGAAATGAAGCAATATAAACCATGGTGAACTGACGAATGTTTATGTTTTAAGAACAAAGGAAGTAGGCTAAAATGCTATGGTTACAGGATCCAAAACAAAGTAATGTACATAATCTAAACAATGTAAGAAGTGATGTTAGTAGACATTTCATGAATAAAAAGAAGGAATATCTGGAAGATAAAATTGATGAACTGGAAACTAAGAGAAGGTAAAATATATCAGAGATATTTAGAAGGGCATTAGGAATTTTAATACGAGTTACCAGCCCAGAAGTAACACAGTAAAGGATGAAGAGGGTGATTTGGTTAGACTCTCACAGTATCTTCGCTGGGTGAAAGAACTGTTGCTCTCAGCTGTTCAATGTCCATAGGGTTAGTAATATCAGGCTGACGTACATACAGCAGAACCACTACTGCTGAGCCGAGTGCCTTTGAAGTTCAGATGGCTATTGGAAAGCTAAAAAGACACAAATCAGCAGGTTTTGATCAAATCCCAGCAGAAGTGGTTAAAGTAGAACGGTAGAACAATTTGACCTGAGATCACACAAACTCATTAATTCTGTATGGAGTGAGGATGAATTACCTGAGGAGTGAAAGGAGTTCATCACTGTGCGTATCTATAGGAAGGGCGATAAAACAGACTGGAGTTATTACAAGGGCATATCACTTTTGCCAACTACGTACAAAATTTTATCCAAGATCCTGATGTCAACGTTTAATCCGTAAGCAGATGAAATTATTGGAGGCAAGCAGTTCGGATTTCGACGCAACAGGTCAACTACTGATCATATATTCTGCACTGGTCAAATACTTGAGAAAAAATGGGAATACACCGAAGAAATGCATCAGCTATTTACAGACTTCAAGAAACCTTACGATTCAGTAAGGAGACAGGTCTTGTATAATATTCTCATTGAGTTTGGTATCCCTTGGAACTGGTAAGGATAATAAAAATGTGTTTGAATGAACCCAACAGCAGAGTCCGGGTAGACAAGCATTTGTCTCATATGTTTCCTTTTAGGAATGTTTTGAAACAAGGGGGTTGCTCTACTGACAATGCCTTTCAACTTCCCTTGAGAGTAAGCCACTAAGGGGGTTCAGGTAAACCAGAATGGCTTGAAATTAAAAGGTACACATCAGCTTCCGATTATGCTGGTGATGTTAACCTTTAGACGCCTAATGTCAACTACAGTGGTCGTACCGCATCGCTAACCTCTAAAGTTGCGTTTTATATATTTATTCAAAAAATATTTTAAACATGGTATATATTCTCCGTTTCCTTTTTCTTCAAAATGCAGTTTGTTTCATAATTCTAACGTATTTGGTTCCTGTATTATTCACATTTTATATACAGGTGTGCTAAAATTTAAAAAAAAAACAATTCCGGCGCCAAAAGGTTAATATATCGGAAGAAAAGCACGGAAGCTTTGGTAGCAGATAGTAAGGAGGTTGGTCTTCTAGTAAATGCTGATAAAACTAAGTACATGGTTATGTCTCGAGATCAGAATGCACGATGTAATCACAATACGAAAACTGGCGGTAGTTTATGTGAAAGGTGGAAGAGTTTCAAAAGTTTGGGTACAACCTTAACATATCAAAATTCTATTAAGAAAGAAATTAAAATAGATCGACGTCAGGGCATGTTTACTAACAATCGTTGCAGAAAACCTTTTCTTCCAGTTCTCTATTCAAGAATATAAAGATTAAGATATACAGGACTATAATTTTGCCTGTTTTGCACGGCTGTGAAAATTGGTTGTTCCCAGTGAGGGAGAAATATAGGATTAGATGTTTGAGAATAGTGGGTTGAGAATATTTGCGCCTAAGAAGTACGAGATATGATGGGAGTGGAGAAAACTACATAACGTGGAGCTTAATGATCTATACTCCTCGCTCAATATTCTTCGTGTGATCAAATCCAGAATGGGGTGGGCGCGAAATGTAGCAAGTTTGGGGAAGGGCAGATGTGTATACAGAGATTTCATGGGGAAATCTGAGGGAAACAGACCACTTGGGAGACGCAGGTGTACATTTGAGGATAATATTAAGGTGCATCTTCATGAAGTAGGATGTGGGGGTGCGGGCTGGAGCCGTCTGGCTCAAAATAGGGACAGGTGGTGGGCACTTGTGAATGGGGTAATGAACCTTCCGGTTTAATACGACGGTGCTAATAAGTCCATAGCCCGACCGGGAAGGAAACAAGCTACAGCGACCAAAATCGGCATTTAATCAACATACTCCCCACGAAGCTCAATACACTTCTAAGTACATTGCCCTAACTTTTGCAAGCCACTTAAAAACAATTCAGAAGGTTGTCCTTCCAACCAGGTCTCCGCGGCAGAAATGACCTCCACGTCGGACGAAAAATGGTGAACGTTCAATTGTTTTTTCAGTCAAGGGAACAGGTAGTAGTCCGACGGGGCGAGATCCGGAGAATAAGGTGGATGATGAAGACAATGGAAGCCCAGGTAGGTCAACTTCTTCTGGGTTGCAAGTGCCCGGTGAGCCGGGGCATTGTCGTGCAAGAACAAGACCCCGTTGGTAACCTTCCCGCGGCATTTTTCCTTCAAAATGTACTTCAATTGCACCAGCAGAGATAATTAATACTCCGCGTTGATAGTTTGGCCCTTTGGAAGATAATCATTGAGGAGAATGCCGTCTTGATCCCAAAAAATCGAGGCGAGAAATTTTCCAGTGGATTTTTGCGCTCGGAATTTTTTGGGGCGGGGTGAGCCGCTATGCCGCCACTCCATTGATTGCTGCTTTGTCTCCGGGTCATAGTGATATAACCAGATTTCGTCCATGGTCACCATTCGCGACAGGAAAGCATTGGATCGCGACGAAAAAAATCCCAAACTTGCTCAGACGACTGGCACCGATGACGTTTATGATCCGCGTTCAGGCATTTCGGGACCCACTTCGCGGAGAACTTCCGCA
>Ga0123352_10004216_pt1 | contig 21124 bp, 9 predicted proteins | sample TergutLab28metaG_FD_89700 | JGI IMG/M metagenome (GOLD analysis project Ga0123352, IMG submission 89700) | Labiotermes labralis P1 segment gut microbial communities from Petit-Saut dam, French Guiana - Lab288 P1 | ecosystem: Host-associated > Arthropoda: Insects > Digestive system > Gut ...
CCAATATCTCCGTAACCATTGAACTTTGGATATAGGTGTTTTGGGTTATATCGGTATAGTTTGACCTAAGGAACACTCTCCCGAAGTTAGGTCCTTTCCTCCTGGGACACCCTGTATATAAAACACCTGGTTTTTATTTGACATGCATCTTCTAAGGCCCTGCCGTCTCTCTCTAACCAAATGTATCCCTTCCCAACTTCGTATATTTCCTTACTCTGGTTTATTACCCAATCTTCCCATTTCAGATTTCCTCCCTGTCATTCATAGCAACATTGCAACAATTCATCTCATTCCATCAACAAAATCCTCTACTAGAATTTCACTGTAATACAAAGCATCTTGCATGTCTTACTTGCTCTACCAACTCCCTGTCCTGCTGCTCCATTTGCTGTGCTTTGGGCTTTTTAGGACTTTCTTATAAAATCTCTCCCCACAGTTCTGTCAGTGATATCCCATGATGCCCCTTAACTGTGCATATTTCTACCCCATTGTGACTTGCAGATCATTTCGTATTTGTATTCTAATACTTTACATTCTTATTGGGTACCCTCATTAAACATTAGTTGCTATTACAAATGTCAGTATGCTGTGCACTTTCATACTTTGTTTGTCTTACCCATTTTTCTGAATTTCCTAACTTTACTCCTAAATAAGTAAATTCTTTTACTGCCACCAATCATTGACAGTACATGTACCAACATTGTGTCTTTCAGTTTTCCAACCCCCCCGCCCCCCATTCTTTGAATACCATTACCTTAGTTTTATTAAGGTTGCATTTGACATTCCACTAAATACAATATTTCATTGTTAGACTCATCTCTTTTAGTAAACTGCTGGGAAGTGATCCAGTTGCCAGATTGTCACCAGGCAATAGTACTGATATAATTTGCTTCTCCACAGCTTGTTCATATGCTTTTTCATCACTAATATAGGCTATAATGCCATTGGCAAATATATTAAAAAGGACCAAGACTGCTGTCTTGTCTGACACCAGTCGCCTGTTTCAGTCACTTCCTCCTAGCTCCACTGGACACAGAATTGTATTTCATCCTACATTCTTTATATATATTCAACCATTTTCTCACTGATCCTGTCCATTCACATTTTGTGCCTCAGAGCATCTCTGTCTATCGAATTAGATGCTTTTTCTAATTTGCAAAACACCAGTGTATACATCCTTTTTTCTATCTGAAATATCTTTCTGTTGTTGTCTTGATTACTAAGATATTATCTGAGATCTGTGCTGTTCTGTGATATTACACAGTATGTGGTGACAATTCCTAACAGATGTCTCGGTGAACACGTATCAGTCCCATCTTCAAGAATGAAGAAATCCAAGAACTGTTATATAGTGTTTTAAAATAGCTAACCCAAGTTTCTGGTTTTACTGTGCATTCCATTCTTTGTAACTACATTTCTCATAGCTTCCCATGACTTTTTAGTTTCTAATTCACTATATGATTTAATCTCTCTTCCTCTTTATTTTGCTACTCCTCTCATTTGTTTCCTGATATTCTACTGTATCTCATCCCTCCCTCCCAGTATTTCCTGCTGCTATCATAGTCATTTGTATTTATGAAAAGTTTGTAAAGTTTCTCTCGCGAATTTTCTTTCCCCTCTCCTCTTTATCCGTAGGTGTACAATTTTTTGCTGCATCATCCATTTCATCATTCTATTTTATATTATTTTTATTTGTATACCACACAGTTCACTACTTACTTCCTGTAGTCTACTAATAGAATCAGCCTTTTTATCATCTCTTCACTTATATTTATCTTCCATCTAATTTTTTCATTCCCCTTGTATCTCATTATTATTACCTTCTATTTTCTCATGTACGCTCTTTGGTTTGTGTTTCAATTATTAATTGTAGTGGTGTTTGACTACTCATAAGTTTTGATCCAGCTGTAAAATTTATTAAATTCAGTAAGGCCGTCGCTGACATTGATGCATATTTGTTCATACTCTCTCCCATTTGATTTACTTCCACTTTATCATCCTCCCCATAGTTACCATTCAGTATTTCCACCCTCTTTCTTTCACAGTAGTAATTGTTGTGACAACTATACTTGCTACCGCAATAACCATATTTATGTGTATATAGAGCGTAACGCAAGCCATGGATATGTGAATTTTGTTAAGTAATTTACGTAAGTGCTTTGTATTTCTGAAACCTTGAACAAAGCAAATTGGGCATGCTTTCAAAAATCACAAAGCCAACAGTTAAGCCATATCAAAGGTGATGGATTGCATAAGGTATGGGAAGGATGCAGCAGTGAGTAGTGATCAATGAGATGACATGACAGCAGGAACTGAACCTGTTCAGTATGCATATCATGCAGGAGAAAGTATCGTACCTTCATGCTCTCTCATTGTATTCTAGGCACTGTGTGTTTGACTTGATGATTCAGAGCTGACAGTATGGACATCATGAAACTGATGTGTTGAAGCTTTGTGATTAACCTAAGGGAGGGAGGGAGGGAGGGACAGTTGGAGAGAGAGAGAGAGAGTGTGTGTGTACATGTGTGTATTTTGGTTGGAGGGGATGGATGGTGTGACAGCTCGATTTAGAAGCCTAGGTATTTTGTCATGTCTGCCTGCAAATAGTAGTGTCCAAGCCGAGGGACCTATTTTGATGAAACTATTGACAGGCTTATTTAAAATTTTGGTCAAATCATTTTGATTTTTGCTTTATTTTATATACTGGTAGCTAAAGACACTATTTTTTCTCTTTCACTTTTCATCAAGGAACGCTGTACATAAACACACACACACACACACACACACAAGCCCAACTACAGTGTTCCTGAGTAGATGTAATCCGAAGTTCATCTTAATGACCAATCACACAAAGTTTGGATTGTATGGCAGATATTGGGGTGGGGTGGGGTTAAGCTATGAAGGCATAGAGGGAGTAGAGGTGTAGCTCCACTCATTCCTAATTTCATCATGAGGTGCTGAGGTGTGGGTAAGTGGTCAACATCATGCCTCAACCATTTTACCCCAGGGAAGGAACATTAGCGCTCAGATATGAGGCTGTGAGGGCCCCAGTGCTGGTCTGCACATTTTGGGGGGCAGAAAATTCTGTTGCCTATACCAGGATTTGAGCTCTGGATCCTGCAGCCCATAGCTTAGTCATTATGCCAACTACACTACCCTGGCTCATATGAAAGACATACATTTAACAAGAAATTTGTATAATAAGATAGTTATTTTATGGCTTTGAGAGAGAGAATAATGGGAGGCTGAAGAAAGTTAAAGAAGGAGGGTTTTTGTTATTTAATTTGTACAGCAATTGATTCCCTTTCTTTCTTTCTTTCTTTCTTTCTTTCCTTCCTTCCCCCTTACACAATCTCTGACATTTCATAGACGTGCTGTGCCGCTAGTTTGACTTGTCATCCTTGAACACAACATATAAAGTGTTTCAGCTTTCTACGTAGTGCTGATCAAGGTAAAACCAGAGATACTTAGTTTTTTTTTTAACATTGGAATTCAAAATTTGTACTTTTTGCCAAATAATATCACTTCCAGACTTTATGAGGTCAAACAGGATTATGCATAGCACATGTGACATGAGAAGTAAAGGTAAAGTAAAGTTCACCCTCAAACACGCCACGAAGGCCCAGAGGGGGAGTGGAGGTATAGCTCTACTCTTTCCTTAACCTTGGCGCTAGATAGGGTTTGGTGGTCATTGCCATGCCCTGGCCACTTTATGCCTGGGAAAGACCCAGTACCCATTGTATTGGAGACTGTGTGGGCCCCAGAGCCAGTCTGGAGATGTGCTGGAAATCTCGCACCCACCAGGATTCGATCCCAGGACCGTCCAGCCTGTAGCTAGTCGCTATACTGACTACACTGTCCTGGCCTTCATTGGCATGAGACGTGCACATAAAATTTTAGTCAAAATACCTGAAGGAAATAGACCACTTCAGAGGTCTGGGTATCAATTGGAGGATGTGGTTAGAAGTTATGTTTGTGAAGTGGATTATGACATTGTGGCATGTGTTGGCATTTTATTGTTGAACAAGCAATTTTGCACCAAGCCATAACGGGTCACATCATGAAAGAATGATACAAATGGCTGGTACCTTCTTGGCAACAGTGTTCCTAGGAAAGGCCCAGTGAACCCTTGTGACTTCGCCTGAGAACATCACATCATTGGCATTTGGACCATCCAGTCAGCATTGACAAAGTTTCAGATTGGCAGCTTTTTACTGAGACCACATTTGGATCCCACTTTGGTAAAATCATTGATTTTGTTCAGCCGTTTTTGGAGGTTTCAGCAAACACTTAGGACTAGTGTTCTGGCACAGACTTTGGATGTGTCATGGCTGCAGGATATCCTTTAGAAACTGCAGGCAAAACAATGTTACAATGTCCAAGGGTTTTTGTACGAATTCACTTGTTGGTAGCTCAGTGTTTAGCATGTCTTATTTTAGGGGCTGATTTTTTTTTCTTGAAGATGGGTCTTCTGTTAGATGTACCAGCCCTTAGTTCTCAAAGTTTGTATCTAATATTTGCAGTGTTCTGTCCTTGATACGAATACTGAAATTTGCTTTACAACCACCAAAGGCTTGGCCTTTCAACTTTTGTCCTCTTCAGCATGGTTCAGTTTTTGAAGATCATGGAATTTTAACTGGTCCAGAGGTCATATTATGTGCAGCTGTTAACCACCGTTGCTTTTGAAGTTCGTGGATGTGCCTTATATTTTTCCTGTTGACTTCCTTTTCATCCTTGTTGATATATTTGGTTACAGGTGTATTTAGTGATTCCTTGTTTCTTACTGTCCTTGCAAGCATGATCTCCAGCACATTTTACCAAGAAACATGCAGCCTCATGGTACCAACTCCGATGAAGTGTGTGGTCATTCTCCAGGTTTCCTATTGATTACCTTGGGGGAACTTTGCACTCGAACTTTTCTACCACTGGATTTGCATTGGGGATCAAGAGTTACAGTCCCCTTTGCTAGAAGGCCCTCTGCAGCATATTACCCTCACTAGTAAGAGAAGAGACATTCAAATGGACAGACTGTTGTCAGATGTAGGTATGATTTGATTGCCTTATGGGGTATGATACTGGATTTACAAGCTCCTACATTAATTTTTGTCATGCCGTTTGACTTTGGGGCTGGAGGGACAAGTGTGTTTTGAGCTCAGGTTATTACATTTGGCTTGCCTGGTAGTACCTAGCAGACCACCATTATTTTGGGAAAGGGGAATTGTTTTGCTACTGGTGGATGCACTTGTTTTGTCATTGCTTGAAGAGTATTGTCAGGTTTGGGTTCATAAGATGGTATTTGGTTATATGGTTTGTCTTGTCTTTGCGAGTTGCAGTTGGCCTTCCACCATGTTCTCTGTGAGGAACAGAGTTTTTAGATAGATAGGTTTGTTCTGAGTGCTAGAGAGGTGACAGTGAAGGGACTGCAGTGCATATGATAAAGCTCTTCTGCTGGAATGTGTTTTTAGCTTTCCGGTACCTCATCCATCGTCACACCAGTTATGAGGTGTCCATGTATTAAACATATGTCTGGTGAATTATAATTATGATTATATTTATAGATCTGGATGCTATGTTAAATTCTGTACCATTATTGTAACATATTTTCATTAATGGATTTCATTTTGATGAATTATGTAATAATACAGATCATTGCAGTAGCATAAAATGTTGCAAAGCTTGATGTAATGCTTTTTTTATGGTGGTGGAAGTACATGTCAGATATCTTGCTTTTTCAGGTGATAATGGACAACATGAATTTCATAGTGACAAGGGGAATCCAGGACATTCCTGTACCTCCCTGCTCACAAGGATGGGAGTACTGTAGAATAAAGGCATGTACCAAGGCAGATAGTAATTGTGGAGTGTGTCTGGAAGTTTTGAGAAAGTTTTTTCTTGTAATAAGCTGTATTCTCCATGTGGTGAATGCCAGTAGGTGGATGAATTTGACATATATGTGTGCTTTATATGACATGGGTCATGAAATGGTACTGGTGAGTTGCTATTTCAGGTGCCATAGGATATTGTCAGCCTCAGACTAAGGAAAGAGGCCCCGGGAAGTTGACCTGGGATACTGAATGTTAACAACAAGGATTCAGTAAAATAGGTAAGTTGTGCTAGGTGCCATTTATAATGTTTGGAACCTGAAATTCAAAGTGCCATCTTGAATTTATTGTCATTATTTTACAATGCATGACACTGTTCCCATTATTTGTTGTAGAATTTCAGGTTTACAGCTGTCTTTAGTTTTTGTGACAATGCTTGGGGCATCTGTAGTCTTGTGGTAAGTGTTGTTGTCCTATGACCTCAGAGGGAAAATTGCGTATTTTTCCAGTATCTTACCTTTTTATTTTAACTTGTTTTATGTCAGAATGTGTTCAGTATTTATTTTGGATGTTCTAAACCCCTTACCTCTTTTGATTCAGAAGAATACAGTACATTAAAGGGCAAAAAATGAGCCACCCTGCAACTTGCAACTGAATTGAAATGAATAGAACAGGAGTCCACAAATCTTCGAAAGATCTAAGCGTTATGTCAAAATTTTAGACATTGAAAGGGTGACATTGAATGATGAGTCACATATCTGAAAGTAGCCAAACCTCACCCTTGAAACTGAATATTATTCTCTAAATGCACAAGTTTCTGTGTTCATAAAATAGCCAGGGCCTGGACTGATCCTGTGAAAGTAATGTTATGCTGTCAGGTTGTATGTATCTGGCTGTACAAGTTGAGGAAAGGAGTGGTTGTTAATCCTTTGAATCTCTAAATTAATGTAAATATGTAATATTTAGTAACTAGATTCGTACCTTCCATACAACACAATTTTTCTTTACACAGGCCCAACAAAAGATGCTGTCAGGGAAGTGTTTGCAGTTTATTCTAAGAGTGATGTGAAACATAAATTACACTGCAGAAGGGGGGGGGGAGAATGTAGATTCTGTTCACAGCGTTAAAGCAGATGGTATGTACATTGAACCTGCTTAAGAGGGTTGAGCTGTGTGGTAACTATTTGGTTGCCATTGGTCATGTAGGTTTATTGTTTACTGTATTTTGAGTACTTTCATACAGTTGTTCCTATGTGAATATATTCAACCTATTTTTGTTGTTTTAATAATACAAAATTCAAGTGATAAAATACAAATCTAATCTATATTATAGTTACCTTCTACTATTGAATAAGTATTCAGTAATGTCTTTCTCTAGTCATCTGCATTGGTTATGTGGGTAAATAGTTTCTAGTACATTCATATAAACTCCCAAATACCTCAGCTGTTTTTTGACTATGAGGTTTAGATAAGTTCCACAAGATGTTACAGCTGTCAGATGTGGCAGTTTATGTAAGGTTGAAATTTTGTACAGCTTAGAACTCATACAACCTGTCTGGTTTTTGGTGAGATACAGCAGTGTTGGGGGTATGATTTGCCTGTCAGACATCCTGACACATAGGATGGTGTTTTAGGCAAGAGATACTGAACAAAGGTGCAAATGGAACTATGCATTCTTTATTCTGTGGTGTTGGAGAGGTAGAATAAACAGTTACACCTCTTATCAATACCTGACAGGGCTATACATATGCTTGTAATGTTACTGCTAGTTGTGGGAGCATGAGTTTTGTTGGATGTGAATGGCCTAATGTGATTTAATGGTAATTAACACACAAAACAAGTAACCAGTCTGAAGGAACTGAATCACTCATTAGTGAGTACATTCACTGTACTGCGTGTTATGTTTATACATTGTATAACTGCCACTTACATCATTGGCCCATATGTCTATGATGGAACTGTTAGTGGTGTTACATGTATTAAATGTGGAATTATGTTATACCAGAGCCAGGCAACAATGGGATTATGTAACAGGTGTTATTTCAGCAAGATAGCATATCACCCTGACTGTGTGAATTCCTCAATGAATCATTAACAGGTCAGTGTAGTGGTTGGGGTTGTGCAACATCCCCTTCACCACTATTATGGTGGCCATGATGTCCCAACTTGAGCACACCTGATAACAGCCTGTGCACCAACGCTACATTGTGAGTCATCATTACTGATACCGGCATCTCTTGAACACCATGAATTCCATGGAAGAGATCACAAAGGATATGATGATTCATAAAGCTCTGTGAGGTCCATGAGGGGTCCCACAGGGATCTGTTGGATCCATATAGTGCAGGTAAGATGAAATAAATAAGTCAGTTGTACAGTGTCTTCTTGGACATTCTGTAGGATACTGAATTAATGCTTTATTTTTGTTACCGCTTTTTATAAATTTACCTTCCAAATTCTGTAGAAAGTTCTTGAATATTAACCTGGACATAGGCAATCGCAAAGGTACCCCTTTGTTGTATTTACAATGTGATCCATGAAACTGAAAATAATTTTGATATGAATTACCATTTATTAGATTGGCCATTTATTTGTTACTGTTGATGCATTAATTTTTGATTAGTTATACCATAGTTTTTATTGGTTCATTTATAAAGGCGTGACATAAATAACTTCTATATCCAACATAATCAGTTCAAATTCTTGTTTCACTTTAATATTGCATAGGTTTGCTAATTGTGTATAGTTTTCTCTGCTACATTCATTAGGGAGGTTTGGCATAGACTTCAGTTGTTCCACGACTGAAAATAATGCCTTAGTAACATTTCCAAGAAAGATCCAATAATTTTTTTGGCATATTTGTAATGAAAAGTTTTAACAGTATGTCTCTTAGCTTCACTATGCTTGTTTGTCTGTATGTGTCTGCATATAAGAACTCAAGCCCCTGTACAGATTTGCATGGAATTTTTTACTGGGGAGTTTACTAACATTTATTAATGTTCCAGTTTTTGTTCAAATAGAACAATAATTGACACATTACTGAAAACCTGTATGAATTTCTGAGTGCACATCTAGCACTATTTGGACAAGAAACTGCTTTACACAAAAGCTGTAGAGTAGAGTGAAGCATGCATTTTATGTCCTCTATGTTTTTATGTAAGCCACATGGTTTTTGATAGAGGTAAAGAAGATGGCGTGAACATGTCAGAATTGTTACAGTCTGTTTACATTTCCTAACATGTTTTTAATTTTGTAGTATTGAATGCAAAGTCTCTGGTACCATTGAATTTGCTGATTTTTAACTTTTATGAGGAACTGTTGGAAGTATGACAATTTGAATACAATTCTGATGGTTGTGTACATGAAGAAACATATGGCTATTGTTACAGCCAAGCCTGTAATTAATTACAATTCCAACAGTTTTTCTTTATTGAGTAAATAGAAGTATAAGTGTGTAATACAGGATGACATTAAGAGGTCAATTTTTCATCACCATATCAATGGGAACTGAAACTTACTGAGATGTTGAAAGGTAAGAGGAAGAGATGGTGGCATAACAGCAGTGCAGTTGAGGAAGATAAACTCAAGGTAACACATTATAATATTTTGGTGTGTGGTGTTCTTATATGTATGGCCTCCATTATTGATTCAGTCATACTGGGTTCTTGGATAAAATGTAAATTGTCTCTGTACAGGCGTGACATTTAGACTTCACAGATTCTCATCCTCAGTACTGCAGTTGTTCCAGAAAATTTGCTGTTGGGGTTAAGATCCAAGAGTAATTTTTGGATAGGAGACTGGGCAAGTTTCAGAGCTGGACTGCAGCAAAGTTTGGAAGAAACAGTAACCTTGTGCTAGGAATTGAACTCCACTCATGATGTGTTAGGAAAATTATTTGTGGTGTGCTGTAATGAGTTGTGGAGGAACTGGATATAGAATACAAAGGTTTCAGTGGCTAGGAAAATGTATCATTGTATTTGTTCTGATGCCTCCTATATATCCATCCCCTCATCCTTACCTCAGAGTTACGTGGATTCATACCCTGGGTCACATGGGAGGCAGTAACAGGTGTGGAGGGGACACACCCTGTTGAGGGTTACTATGACACATGCTGGCTAATGGGGATTTGATCTACCCAAGCCAAGGTGGAAGGTAGCATGCCAAGGGCTGCATGGTATTGGGATAGTGATAGCAGTGTTGTAAAAGATCCCCTTGGGGAACAAGGCTGTACCCCATTGTATGTAGGCCTTCTGTCCACATGGAGCTCTGTGGACAGTGACCATATATTTTTTCCCCCATTTTGTGGGAGGACTCCTTAACTGGGGACTCTGACAGATATAAATTAATGAATAAACCATTGGCTCTGGAGACGGAGCATCTCTCTCCATAGGGACCCTGTTGGTTGAACATGGAGGGGGGCTACCTTACGGGGACTTTGAAGGAACAGTGAGTTATCAGGAGATGGGTAGAAGAAGGCTCTGGAAACGGGTGTCTCTCTGTAGGGGCCCCTTTGGCGAACCTGAGGTGGAGGGGGTCCGTTTAATGGGAACTTGAGAGATAGTTGAAGGAGGGCACTGGAAACAGAGCATCTCTGTCTGTGGGAGCTCTGTTAGGGGAACCTAGAGGGGGGGCTCCATTGCTGGGGACCCTGAAGGATATGTAAAGGAAGACTCTGGAAATGGGCATCTCTCTTCATAGGTGCCCAGTTGGGCAACCTGGATTGTGCTTATTTACCAGGGAGGACATTGAGAGACAGATGAACGAGAGCTCTGGAATCAGAGCATCTTTATGAGGGGAACCTAGAGGGAGGGCTCCTTTACTGGGGACCCCTGAGTATATGCCAAGTAAGGCTCTGGAAATGGGCGCCTGTTTCCATAGGGGCCCCATTTTGGGGAACATGGGGGGATGCTCCTTTCCTAGGACCTTCGAGAGAAGGGTGAAATTTCTTTTTTTATTAGGACAACTTTTATTAAGGAATTCGAGAGTTTCGAGAAAGAAGGTTCTGGAAACGGGCAACTCTCTCCATAGGGGCCGCCGTTGGGGAACCTGGAGAGGATTCGTTTACTGGGACTTTTTGAGAGACGGGTGAAGGAGGGCTATGTCGGACAAGCCGGAGTTTAGAAACCAGGTACAAGGAGCACATGAGGCACCTTTTCCTGGGCCAGCCAGAGAATTCATCTGTAGCAGAATGTATCATGGGTGCTGGACAGTATGAAATTCAACAACATTTACAGAATGGCTAAGGTAGAAAGGTGTGTGGATTGCTTGGTTAAGGAGGTTATTGAGATACAATTATGACCCATGAACTTCAACAGAGATGGTTGATTCATGCTTAGCAGAACCAGGCAGCTCTTGTTGCAACAGGTCTGGAATACATCCAGTGAGAATTGAGATCAGACACAGCAATATTTCACCCCCTTCTCACGGCTAAAACGGACAGTTATTACCATAAACATTCCAACTACCAGGACCTCCTACACAGTGCTACTGTTTAGTGAGGTGAAATACAGTGGCTAGCTATGTATTTGGTGACTAGTGAGACTTGTGTAACCATATATGCTAACAGTTTTTAAAATATGTGGTATTTAGTAATTTCATGTAAATCTGGGTTAGTTACAGTATAAATAATAAAATTGTGGTGGCAGTTGTTTTGCAAGAAGCAAGCCTTAAATTGGGGCCAAACCTGTCCATGAAACGTGTTATGTTTCAATATGTATGATGGAGAAAGTCCAAAATGTGTGTGAATTCAAATGTCATACACCATCCTGGGAACCCTATAGAATGGTATGGCTGTTTTGCATCCTCTGTACTGTCCAGACTTGGCTCCATTCCTTTTTTGGAAACTTAAGTTGGCACTGAAGGGAAGGAGATGTGGTGACATCAGCACAATTCAAGAACTTTCTCCTGTTGTATGCAGTCCAAACAGTGGAGAATATAGAAGACATATTTATTAGGGACAGAGCATTAAAGGAATGTCCCTTGTGCAGAAGTCAATATGGCTGCTGGTCTGCTACATCAATTGAAACATCTGTTTCTCATGTGATTTATATGCAATTAGAATGCAGTTGGACATGGTGACTGTACAAGGAGTGTTCCTTGGTAATGTGGAAGCACCTGAAGCCGTACGTCAGCTGCCAGAACACATGAAGTTGAACCCACTGTAAATGTGGATGGGTCAACCCCATGCTAGAAACCAAAATCAGGGAACCCTACCCCATGGGAGACAGAGGAGCTCAATGTTTGAAGGCTGCTCTGGTGAAAGTTTTATTACTCGTGGATGGACCTCATGGCGGGGGCTCATTTGTAATGGATGAACTGCAGCATAATGTGTCGGTAGTAATGCTGTCCTGATAAATGAGAAGTTCCTAGATGGTATCAGTAGTACAAATGTATGTAACATTGTGTCATTCCACACAACAACACGATGCTGGCAGCTGTAAATACCTTGAAGGGCCACATGGAAGCAATTTGGTATATTACAGCTGTCCTCGGAAGTCACACTCCTTAGAAATGGTATTGGACAAAGGACTGATATTCAGATTGTAGCTCGATGGTACGATGAAGACTGCCTAATTTTGTAGACACTGGAGTATAGTGAGGACTGCCAGTAGGAGTGTTGTTATATTGGGTCTTCATCGCACTATGAGGCCCATCATCTGACTTTTGACAGAGCATTTATATCAACAGAAGTGTACTTTGCTAGATGAAGGGCTGTGGAGATAAGTGGAGCTGTGCATGTGATGGCACTTGCTGGCATACAGTGTATGTACCGGCAGCAAATTGTAAGTGCTAGGGTATTATTAACATACTGAGGTAGACTGGGATATGAATAAGGCACTTGTTATGGTAACAGTGATGGATGCTATTATACTAATCTACTGAAGGGATTGGTTTAGATGGTAATACCTGGTGTGTCTTGTCCATTGCACCAGCTAGTCTGTCAGATTTTCTTTAGCTTTTCTCTGTCCCTTCAAGCAAATGGTGCAGTGGTACTTCAGACAGGCCATGACCACTTCCTTTCACGTCCATTCCAGTTCATTATACACCAGCCAGTAATTGATGGATACCGATACTGACACAGTTGAATGGTTACAGTCTTCTCATTTTGTGTACAGTGTGCTGTGATAATGGCAGACTTGCGAGTGGGAAGTTTTGACTACAGGCAGTACACCATAGTAATGGAAACTGCGGTGTGTGCCATGTACAGATGAAAAATGTATACTCTGCTGGATGATGAAGCTGTGCTGTAGGGACTTTATTCCTTCCGCATTAACTCAAAACTAGACCGGGACTGCTTGCAGTCCTTTGTGACAAAGGCAGAACAAAACATGGCGCAACAACCTTCTCAAATGCGTGGCAGCAGACAATGAGGCTGCCAACTTACTGCCAAAATGGGTCTGACATGTCATTTGTAGGACAAGAACCTGCACAGAATTGTCAGGCAGGCTATAAGGCATTGGAGGAATAGAAAACAGTCAGAATATTGGACAGAATTTGTGTGTGTGTGTGTGTGTGTGTGTGAAGTTCCTTATACTGAATCTGTGCTAAGTAAAGCTGGGAAATTATAGCAATTGAATGGGACCAAATTAAAATCTGTGTCAGGAATATGAAGAGGCCACTGTCCCTAAAAGGCACAGTCACAGATTAGGATAAATTGGTTATCAAATTGTTGCAGGTGCTATCAGTAACAAAATGCTCTGCATACAGCATAATGAACAGTGTCTGACATACTGTGCAGTTTCTTCAAGTGAGAACTGAAAAAAGTTTGACAGAAAATTTTGCTAGAGTTTGGGCATTGTGGGTGTCTGTGGAGCCTAATATTAGGTGGCATTACAAAGTCTTGATGTGGTCATCTCAGTCAGATGTTTGTAACTTATCCGTTTCACACAGCATGTGTGTGTTGTGGAACAACATGAAAAGTTGTGTTTTCTTGTGCCATCATTTGAAGCAGGAACAATATTACTATTGAAAATATGTTGTCATTTTATACACTGGAACATTTGATATGGCTTTTATGTAATTGGTTGTGGGATATATGTACAATTTAGAAAATTTTAGTGGTAGGGATTAAAGTTTCATTGTCCATTGTGAAGTGCCTCTGCCATTTTTTTTGTTAATACTGGTTTTAAAGTGTTATGTCTGAATATAAATTTCTTAAACTAATCCATTCTTGACTCAAGTTGGCAGCTTGGTTTTTCTGCCTAGCCATTGTTGTCACAAAGCAGTGTTGGTACTGTAGCCAGAAGTTTCACGGTTATGCACTCTCTCTTCTTCACACAGCCTCCTCTCATAATTACACCAAAATGAACAGTGCATTTGATTGTGATGTTCAGCAAAAGACTGCCTTTAGTTATAAAATCCAACACTGACAGTTATTTTAATCCTATTGCACAGTATAACTGAATATGTACTGGGGCCTTATTGATTGGGATGCACAGCAAGTGCCTTTTCACGGTCATGGGGCAGTAGGATGCAACCACTTTATTTAATTTGAAGTATCATGGAAATTAACTTGTGTGTGTGTGTGTGTGTGTGAAGAACTGGGCAAAGTTTTGCTCAGAATACCTGAAGGAACAGGGACTACTTGGAAGAACTAGGCATAGCTGAGTGTATAATATTAAAATGGATCTTTAAGAAGTATGGTGGAAGGGTGTGGATTGGATTCATTTTGCTCAGAACAGTTGTTATAATGCGAGTTATGTGAACAGAGTAATGAATGCGGGAAATTTCTTGACTAGTGGTGCTTCCCAAGACAGCCTGCTGCATGGGTTAGTGTAACAGATCTAAAAGTTTTGATTTTGGCTGTGTGCAGATATGCAAATGCTTGTGGCTGTTGCATGGGGAGGCAGGTAAGCACATCAGTACAGAAAATGTACAAAGTGAAACAATTGTTTGGCATTTCATTACTATTTTAGGTTTTTGTATGATAATTGTCAGCCCCAACTGTAAATGAGCATCGAGATGGTGTATATTTTGAAGTCACTGTTTGCTGTAAGAACACCACACACTGTTTTCACGTTTGTATTCATGTTATTTTGTTATCAATGTACATTAATGCCATCAAGAGACAACTTAAAATCCATTGATTGAACAATGCACCTCTACATGTTTCAACATCCGAAGGTGAACGTAGGAGGATTTGCAGTCAAATGTTAACATTGTATATGTCAGCATATTTGTAAATTAGAACAACATTGGTAGTGATGAAACGTAATTTAAGTGTGTAGATATCTTTTCCATTAACACATCCAAATTACATTATAATGCTGGGTATATGAGGATAATGTAGCAGTCCATGTAAATGTAGGTGCCTGTACCCTTTCAGTTTTGTGTTGTGTGGTTATGTATGGAATTCTTTAGAGTTTTTTGTTGTTTGATTCCAAAAAGTACTTCAACCTGAAAATGAAAAGTGAGTGAGTAGTGTTAGCATGATTACCTTCTGGCTTTGAACTTGGATACAAAGCCATCTTTCATGTGTAGTAACCAGGCAAGTTTAAAAAGTAGGCTATTATCTTATGCTTCCTGTTCTGTGATTAGTTGGTTTTTCTTTTTCATGATACAGATTTACAGGTTTTATAAATTTACAGAACCAAGTTATTTCTCTTCCCTCATCAGTTACACCAAAGGCATGATTACTGTTCAGATAGAGTGGCATACCTTTATTCATCCCAGTTGTACTCCCTGCTGTGGATGTGTTCCTTGAACCATATTTTGAGTTTTCTACCTCTGACAGGTACACAAGGAAGTTTCAAAAAATAAGTTAACAGCATGTCTGACATGAAATAGTATCATGGGACTCCAGATTTAAGCATGTAATCGGCATGTGTAGATGGTGTCACTGTACAGCTATGAGTGGGTACCATAAGTATGTCAGAATAAAGATGGATGGTCTGCTGGAACCATGGCAGATTTTGAAGTATGAAGTGCATTTTGATTTTTGTGTGTGATGTATGTTGCACCAATGAAAATCCACTGCCAGTTGGTGAAGGTGTATGGAGTATGTGTAATGCCACGAAAACAGGCAGATACGGGTAATGACTTTCAACAGTGGGAGGGAGATGTTGACAGGTTGACTGGGCACTAAGCATGTCCACTACAGATGATGTTCAGCATACAAACATGTTAAGCTGCTGACATTGCAAGAGGGCTAGACATTCACTGGGTAGTGCACAGAAGTGTCCAGGACCAACTGTAGTATAGAGAACTGGGTGCCAAAGAATCCCACAGATGATGACAAAGCTCATTTTATGGGCCATTCTTGTATCCATAGGGCATTTTACACTGATCAAAGTGAGCAGTTTTGGAGCTGAAACATGGTTAATTACACAAAACCTAAAACGAGAAAAAGGATGTGTGATTGAGAAACTGTCATCTCCCTCCAGCAAAGAAAATGGAAGCATTGTCATCAGGAAAGATGACTGTGGAAAACTGTCTTGGGACCATACATTGTACTTGTTTTGGATTTCCTTGAGCATGGTGACACTGTCTGCTGGTTGCTTACAGCAGCCATTTTTTGCAAAAGTCCTCAGTTACTTCGCCAAAGTATTGTTCTTTTGCATTACAATGCCAGGTGTCACACATCCAACTGGACAGCTGTTTATGGCTGTAAATCTGATAGGTTATGGATCAGTCCCAGTCTTGCAGTCAGTGTTTTATCTGTCACTGAATCCTTGAGAAGCACCTGGCTGGCAAGTGATTGCAATAGATGCTGATGTGAAGCAAGTTGTCACCTCTTGGCTACAGAAACTTGACAACAGTGTGTTTGCCCTGGAATATAAGCCTTGGTACCATTGTGGGGCAAATGTGGAGATGGTAGTGGTGACTACATTGAGGTCTGATGTGTACCATCTGCTTCACATGTGCCATGTATTGATTAGTCACAATAACATTCTGACATGAGAGTGTTTGTTGCCTTATTTTTTGGAAGTTCTTTTTGTGTACATTGCTGTGTGAGCAGGTGAATTCTTAAATACTGGGTGTTGTGAATGGTGGAGTTTCTGTGTTATTTGTTGATAATTTTTACATGAATTATTTGTTCTAGTAGTGATTTTCACCCTGCTATGCCCACACAATATTGTAACTTGCCTTACATAAGCATTATATATTGAAAGTTACATATGTCTTGTTTGACTGTTTTTTTTCCTGTATTCTGCAGGTATTTGTTTGAAATGTTCAGTGTTGTACTGTTAGTAACTTTTATCATGCCCGTGATATATCCATTATTTATTGCAGTGATGGTGGTTTCCTATTTGTGTTTATCTGAGTTCCTGAGTGGCAACTTATGTGTATAGTTGAATTAATATCTACAGGGATGGACAAATAATGGAAACATCAGACAATATAGGAATAAAACTGTTTATGTTAGCTGCATTGAAAGAGCATTAGTTGTATCTTTTATTACTCTTTTGTATGTTTGGGCAGTGTAGTGCCAGTGTCAATGCAATACTGATTGTGTTCAGTAAGAGTTTGTATGAAAGTACTGCAAAATGGGAGACTTCTCAGATTTTCAAAGAGGATAGACTGTTGGTGTGCGTTAAGCTGGAGCATCTGTAACCAAAACGGCCACTTTATTAGGTGTATCCTGTGCAGCAGCTTCCAAGGTTATGATGACATACACAAATCATGGGAGGACATCATCAGCTAGGAGCAATAGTGGTCAGAAACCAAAACTAAGTGAAATGGATCACTGTACATTGAAGAAGATTGTGTCTATAATATAATTACATAACTGCTGCAGCAAAGGTGACAGCAGAACTTAATATTCATCTTTAAGACCATTTCAACAAAAATAGTCTGATGAGAGCTTCACAAATCCAACATCCGTGGCAGAGCTGCAATTGCTAAACCTCTGATGACTGGAAATACATAATATGGTCAGATGAGTCATCCTTCTTGTTGTTCCCAACATCATGCCGGGTTTATGTTTGGACTTCACCCAAGGAGGCCTATAATCCTGAATGCCTGGTTCCAACTGTGAAACATGGAACCAAATCTGCGATGATTTTGGCAGCAATATCTTGTAATCTGCTGGTCCTGTACTTACTCTGAATGGTCAAATTATTGCCAGTGACTATGTGGACATTTGAGGTAGCCAGGTGCATTCTATGGTTCCGGTGTTGTTTCCTAACAATGTTGCAATTTTTCAAGGTGACGATTCGCCATACACACAGCCAGAAGTGTTCAGTCTTGGTTTGAGGAGCATGAAGATGGACTTCAACATCTTCTCTTGCTGGCACAATCGCCCACCTTAAATATCATCAGACCACTGTGGTCAGTTTTAGAGAACAGGGTGAGAAGCAAATTCCCACTATTATCTCTCAAACAACTAAAAAGAAGAGTGGTGCAGTATTTCACTAGAGACTATTCAGTCTGTTCCAAGAAAGATTCAAGTTGTGTTACAGGCAAATGGTGGCCCAACTCCATTTTAATAAAGAAACATGTATCTTTCACAGCTGTTTCCATTATTTTTGTCCATCCCCTGTACATGCTGCCAAGTTAAATTCCTTGTGGTGATTAGATAAATTATCTAGAAATGTGTTCTGTTTCTGTTTAATAGTTTACCTTGTCTGCCCATGTTCAGTAATGCTGTTGAATGGGTTTGTTTTGTTAACCTGTTTTTTTCATAACCACTTTTTATTACATAGTACTCATATACTGATGAGGAATTCATGACTTTTGAACTTGATGGGGAAAATCCTCCCGGTGTCCTGTCAGAGGTCAAAACATGTAGATGTGCACTATTAAATCAGCATGATATGATGTCCTGTTCTGATGGCATTAGTATGATTATTGCAACCACATTGTTTATGTAGCAAGTGGATTACAATAAAGTGATTGTCCCACCCAAGGCCAGATGGTAATATATTACATGAACTTTGTTATAATTTGTGGACTTCATTTTATGTCTGTATTTATTATTATTCTCATACTATTCAGGTACATTTCATACTTTTCATTGATTGTTCTTTGATATTTCCCTTCGATCCCTTGCTTGGTCATGATTTCTTACATGTTTATAAAATAATTTCATAAATGCTAGCCAAGGTCCTTCAGTCAGAAGGTAGCTATGAGATGGAATTTGATGGTGTATAACAGATTATAGTTTTCATTTTGTACCGTTCTGCAAACTGGAAGTGTCCAAAATGTGGGAAACTAGCCCTTTGTTTTTTTAGTCCTGTGCAGCAGTTTAGTGCCTTTTGTATTTTAATTCTTACATTTGAAGTTAAAAGCCTGTAATCCGGATTTTAATGTTGGCGTGAAGATTTCAGCCATTGCCTACAGTCATGTAAGTTTTCATGACCAGTTCGTCATGTGGTACCAAAACAGCTATATGATGTATGAACTGGATTTTTTTTTGATCACGAGGGGGGGAGGGGGGAAGGCTATCATTTGGTCCATGTGGGGTTGTAAATATTGGGCATGATACAGATCTTGAGCTGTGGCGGTAATTGGAATACCATGTAATAGCGATTTTGGTACCACCGCAAAGAGCCGAGAACTGCGCTCTTCTGAGTTATTATGCAGCGAGTAGTGGCAGTTTCACCACTACCAGAAGAACGCAATTCTTAGAAAAAAATTCTTGCGCATCACATTGCAAAATTTTTCGTTGCGCGAGTAATATTTTCTGGTAAACTGGGCGTCAATTGAGAATTCTTGATACTAAATACTACGCGCGTAGCTGTAAAAATTTTCCCGCCAAAAAACTTATATATATATATATATATATATACACACACACACTGTATACACCCACCACCACATACACTATGGTATTAGTTGCCAGATGTCTCTGCTTCTGCTTGCGGATCCTGGAACCCCGTGCACTCTAACTGCTGAATCTTGGGTTGTTCGGCCCACATATCCACTAGATCTTGTTGAGAGAACAATTTTAATTTTAGAACTTAGTGGTGAATTACGAGGTCGATGAATTTTAACACAAAAATGCTCTACCTCCAAGTCCTTGCCGGCGGTCGGTCTCGAACTCGTGAACCTTGGGTTGCTGGGCCGTCGTCTTATCCACTAGCCCACGAAGTTCTTATTGAGATGATAATTTCGGAACTTCCTGATGAATTATGAGGTCGAGGAATTTTAACAGAAAATATTCTAAGTCCTTTCCGTGTATAGAAGAAGAATGACATTTTAAAAATTATACTAAGTTTTTTGGCGGGAATCTTGGATTAGAACGTCTGCATCCCCCTACACACACTATATTACTTGCGTAACGAAAAATTGTGCTGCTGTTCATACAGCTTGCCAGGCACCAGACCACGCAGTTCTTGTTAAGTAATAATTTTGGAACTTCATGATGAATGTGAGGCCAAGGATATATTTAACAGATTTTAGGCAGGACTTTTGTTGGCCTCGAACCTCCAATTATAAGTTTGACAGTCTAGCTTCTCAACATCTAGACCACGACGCTCGCTTCAGTACTACAAATTGTCTGTAAAGTGAAATGTCCCGTTGCTTCTGTAGTCTATTGTCTCAGTACCCGCACTGACGAAATTACATCCCTCCGCCAGAACTACCAGTGTCATGGTAGTGTTGAATTCAACAACAGTAGTACTGTAGGTAATTTAAAATTGTATGTTTAAACTCACTGCTTTACCAATGCAGTGCTGTAACATTGTATTTACAGACGTGACGTCACTGACCTTATGTCCCACACTCGTAACATTGCTAGCAAAGCGGACATTTATCTCGGAATATTGCTGCTGGTACGTAAGCTTGCAATGTTAACGAGACAGAGATACAGAGGCGTTGTGAAGTCCAGTACCTACCGCAGTGCTACAACAACTGGTAAAATCATTAGCCAAACAATTAGAAATTACAAACAGTATTATTGTTTGTTGAATTTAACACTACAATGGCGATGGCAAAAGCTGACGGAAAAAACGTGATTTTGTCGGTGCAGGTGTTGGTCAAAGCTGTGGGTGTAAAACTGCTCAAGATGATTAGCACTGAGATGACGGTCATTTAGTGTGACGCCGTGTAGTTCGGCAGACGCGGCATAAGATCACTACAGACCGTAACTGGAAGAGGACAAGGTAAGGGGCTGGGATAAGAGGTGTGCGTTCTGCTAGGTGTAAAGTAACACTAAATGCTGATCTCGCTTACAAAACAGCACTCTGCAGTGTCACCAGGAACAGATCTATCGTCGCTCTGACGGTCAGCTGCTGACTCCTTCTTGATGTACGTAACGTGGAAATATACGATATACTTCCGGTGGTACAGACTGTCCTGCAATTGATACCAGTGGAGAACCCCGGAATTTTGAAAGGGGGGGGGGAAACAAAAAACAACAA
>Ga0123352_10004218_pt1 | contig 21122 bp, 11 predicted proteins | sample TergutLab28metaG_FD_89700 | JGI IMG/M metagenome (GOLD analysis project Ga0123352, IMG submission 89700) | Labiotermes labralis P1 segment gut microbial communities from Petit-Saut dam, French Guiana - Lab288 P1 | ecosystem: Host-associated > Arthropoda: Insects > Digestive system > Gut ...
GGCGGACGCTTGTGAGTGCGGTAATGAACCTTCGGGTTCCATGAAATGCGGGGAATTTCTTGACTAGCTGCAAACCAGTTAGCTTCTCAAGAAGGACTCTGCACCATGGAGTAAGTAAATAAGCCATAAACATACACGTTTTGCACACAGTTACGTGGCTGAAGCACGATAATTGTCCCCCTTCTCACGTGCACACCTCTCTTCACGCCACTACCATGTTTCCCGCCGGTTACCACTGTACTCACGGATTATCCAGTTTGCTAGCACCGACCCTGGTGTCCATACCACAGGTGGTGCATCGAGTGTGTGAGGTTAGCTCCGATGTGTGCTAGCCAACATATTGTGAAAGGTTGAAGGTTGTTGAGTGTGTACTTTTTCTCGCTAGAACTGGTGATACAGGTTACTCATTCAAGTAATTAGTCCCACATGAATTTTCGCGACCGTAATTCGTTCTTTAATTTATAATTTAATATTTCGCCAGGCGACATAACCTGTTTCCACATGATAAACGAATTGAAAATTACGCAGGACAACGACTTTCAAATAGTGGAGAAAAGGCCAGTCTTCCCGACCTTTTAATGTTGTTAAGACTCTCAGAGCAAAACTGTTAACAATTAGGGCTTAACAATATAATAGAGTTTGGGTCAATTATATACATGCGAGGCAATCCTACTTGAGGAATGAATGTCACGCAGAAAGTCCATCATGGAATACCCGAACAGTTGAATTGTTTCCTAGCTCCACATTTCTTCGTTTTTCCTGTCGTTCCGTCTCTACCGGAGGTACTGCCTGTTGTCTCCGTGACAAGGTCCGACTTGCCAGGACATGGCGCGTTGTCGGTTTGCTGCTGGAGTAGTAGGTCTGCATGTGCGGAGTGTGAATATTTTTAAAAACCAGTGGCAGACAGCCGACAAGGACCGGTCTTCTACTTGGGGAGGGGGGGTAACAACTCATCACTTTGAACATTTATTATGGGGTCCGTTACAGAGCCTCATATTTAGCTACTTCCAGTGAGGAATATAGATTGAGGGGGCTCGGTGTTAACCACACGATTATACCAACACACGTGTATATGTTTACAATTGTTTGTTATCATTGCATGCGGTAGAATTAACAACAAGAGAAATCTGTGATCATTATTTTTTGTCTCCAACAGTACAGTGTTGGCCATTCACACACACCTAGCACAGAAATTAATCATTGAAGTTGTATTTCTACTTCTTCCACATGCCTTCTTTGCACAGGTTGGGAGTAACTTTACCTTTATTTTCCATATTTTCTTAAAAACTTCCTGCAGCCTCTTGATTTCACCAAATGCATGACCCTACAAACAGCCCATAACAACTAGCTAACAATTACTTTGCCTTGAATCAATGAAGCAACTACAAATTAAAGGCTATCACTGTATTTTACAACTCTCCTTTCAACTGATAGCAAACACCTGTGAATAAAGGATATGTGGGTTGAAAATAAACACAACATTAGAGAGTTCCAGTATTTTCTTTCTCACTTTAAGTTAAATTATCATAATCAGTATTATCAGTTATATTCATACATTGCATTTAAAAACTGAGTTTATAATTGTATACTGTACAAACATTGAATGAAGGCATATTTACAAGAACAAAGACAACAACCATTTCATATTTTACAGTATTGCTGCAAGAAAATTATTCATAACCGGACACGTTACTGCACATTTGGCCAATAAGTCCATTAGCCGCAACTCCGCAAAACCTACACATTGTAAACAGACACTTTACAAGCCAGTCCTGTCACATTCATTCCCACGATAAGAATATGTTGGAACTGAAAACAGCTGTTTTAATTAAAACACTGGTGCTTACGAATTACTTCGCTGAACACATCTCATAGTAAACAGATAATTTGATTAAGGAATAAACCCTGCAGCAAAATACAATGGTTGCATATGACCTATAGCAAATGTTTTCTAAGCCTCTAAGTAATAACCACTTGTAGTCATTGTAATGTTTTCATATCACCAACCATTATTCCTCAAATATATCATGTGAACATAAAGGTAATGTTGGGATTCAAATTCAAAATAATTCTACCACTGCATCAAATCAGGATTTGTTTCATACTCAGTATTATGATTAACAATTTGTTTGGCCTCATTTTCTTAAACCAAATCAGTACTGATTATGCATGTGTACTCCATTTTAGACTTACAAATAACTAATTTAAGAATGAGCCCTTCACTCTTCTGTGATGTTATGCAGTGTTCATTGGTTGTTAGTTACTGATATTTCAGGACAGCCTATAATTGTTCCCAGCTTCAAGAGTCAAGCAGTCCAACGAGTGATTGCTTGATACTTGGAAGAAGGAAATGAATGCTGTCCCAACACATCAGTACCTAACTACCACTCAATGTTGTGCAACATCCCAAAAGAACAAAGACTTCATTTACACTGCGATGGAAGCCTCAAATCGTGCATTATGTAGCCATGCTGATACATTTCCCTGATTAAACTAATCCTTTAATAAGTTTTTTTTATATTACTGTACTTGTTGTATAAGGGTTTATTACATTTTATGATTTACTTTTACTTCCCAATTTAAATACATGTTATCACTTGAGATTCCCTTTCTTCTTCACAAATAAACCTACACTTTGTCGAACTTCCAAAGACCCAGCCAGTGTCACTACATATTAATACTCTGTACACTGAAAAAGCCAACCAAAAAAACAGATAAATATTCTGCACCACATACCCATAACAACAGTTATTCAGCTGATGACCGAAAGCAATATTGCTACATCTTAGTTTTGGTGTCCCTACAGCCAGCCAGTGCAAAGTTAGCTGTGGTGTAGCCTCATAATACAAACACAAGACCTTTCAATATGGGAAAGGTTTCAGTATACCAACTCCATAAAGCAGAATCCTTCGTAAGAAATTAAGAACCATTCAGTATTCAATAAATTCCCCATCTTTTTAAGAAATGCAAAGGTTCAGCACAGTGTTCTCCATCTGGAACCACAAGAATCCAGTCCACATTGTCACACCCTCTTCCTTAAAGTATCAATATACCACTCCAAGGTCAAGCAATATCCACTCTGCTTTCGTATCTTTTAATACTACAGAGATTTGCTCAATTAAGGAAAAACCTTCTTAAAAGGTGCTAAGCAGCATAAACAATGATAAACATACATGCTTCATTCTATTATGCGGACAGTTTTAAAAGTTGTGAAGCAAATCAACAAAAACTATTTCATTTTTTTGTAACCACTGGTTCTTAAGATCATATACAGATGATTGCCAATCAAGGGTTGGCACAAGACAACAACAGTGACAGTGAAACAAAAAGTTCTGTAATCTATGTTTTAAGTATGGTACATAAAAGTGTGATTGCATCCCTGTGGTGTGTTTGCCTGTACCAGCACACTAGCATGCTTCAAAATACATACTGTACTGTTCAGTCACCTTGTTTTAGATCTCTGGTACATTAAATAGTAACTGTACCACCATCCTTCAGAACACATTTCTTCAGTACAGTATTTTTCTCTCAGCATGTACAGGCACAGTAATAAAAAACAGTATGCCTTAATTGTATAAGAAAACTTCAAAGCACCAGTATGAAACCTTCATATTATGTATATGCTATCTTCACACATATAAACCGGCTTTTACTCATAAGGAAAACCTATGCTTGTCAATTTTCCTTAAACATTTGATTAACACCAGGTGTATCTGTTCATGGGCCTGCAATTACCTTTTGACACCTACGGCCACAATGCTTCTTACCATCCCATTTAGACTACAATGTTTTTGCAATTAATATAATAAAAACAACATAATTTTGAGATTACCTTCTGTGTCCTATTTTAATATACAATTAAATGTGTGCAGAATGTCAGAATATTTCATCAGCCTAACATATGTCACTGCTGTAAATGGTCTTGACTCCCTGCTCTATTTGCATGCAGGTCCTAATGGATGACACTATTTAAATATGGGGGTATAAGTAGAAGTATTTAAACAATAATACTCAGTTAATTTCACATCTGTGATCATGAAAATAATTACTTTATTCGCTGTGTTACCACAAAAGTAATGTAGGCCTCATTACATGTGATTTCAGCACTTGGCCTTGAGGCATGCTGTTAACAGAACATATTTATATGATTTCAATACACAGACATCCGTATTTCAGAAATCCAGTTACCACAAATGATTCTTAGAATAGAATGTTTCCTGTTCGCAACAGTTTATAATCAGTCAGATGTAAGAGATATTGTACGAATGAGTCTGTCACTTCTTGAGATTTGGGGATTATTATAGTGAATTAAGGTACGTTCTTAGCTTAATTTGATTTGTTTTAGAGGTCTTAATTTGATTTGTTTTAGAGGTCTGAGTGTCCAGCTCACACAGAAAATTCACTAGCTGTTGAGGTATACAATTGTAAAAACTGAATAAAAGAAGCAGTATTGGAATACCACTGAAAAGTGTAGACAGTAGTCATTAATCAATAGGTCTGTTCAGTTTGCTGAACAAGTTTCAATAACTCTGACAAAAACTTATCTCCCATTTCAATCACTCCTTAGACCATGACAGCCCCACTTGCTTACAATTATGTCACAAATACACTGACCTTAAGATCACTATTGCTAGAAGACATGCATGAGAAGGAAAACAACGTGCTTCAGGTGCCAGAAACTCAGACCATATATGGAACACCAAGTATAAAAATGGCAATGAAAAACAGGTAAAATTTAGAAGGCTTCAAATATGGTATTACAGGTTTTATATACCACTGAATGAAATAATGAACCCTACTGAACAGTACCAATACTTGCAAGACTAAGATAACAGAATATACATTATTTCTTTCCTTATCACCTGCCACGTTGGTATAAGAGGGACCTGGAGATAAAATTGTGTGCATTTTTTAACTTTATGGCAGGAAAAATGGCTTTGTTAGCCTTTCCTTATTTTTATAATGATGAACTAATGGTACCATGTCCATGCACCTCAGTTCTGTACCACCTCAACTAGCAGAAGGTGATACAGTGAATAAAAGGAAACATCTACAAACACAACTTGCTAAATCACAAATTGTCAAGGGCTATACAAAGGCAGGACACCCACCATAATTATGCGTACACACTGTATAAAGCAATCAGGAAAAGTTACTTGAATTTTGTGCAGCAGCAACTGCCAAACGGCGCCATGTTTCATCCTGTTCTTTTATAAAGGAAATGTGAATACTTTTGCCCTTAGGCAGGTAATTATCAAAAGAACAGCAGAAACTGAAGTTTTTATTGTCCCTGTGACATCCAAACCGGTTCTGGTGCCTGCCCAGCCTCCTATCCAATTGGTACCAGAGATTTTCCTGGGTGTAAAGTAGCTAAGGCATAAAGTTTACCACTCACTTCCAAGTGCCAAGGTTATGAATGTGTGGAGCTATACCTCTACTCCCCCCATATGCCATCATCATGTAGACAGGGACAACTTCACCTTTACCTTTTGCTAGACTCACTATACAGAGTGATGCATATAAACTGAAGCATACAAAGGTTAAGTATGCATCACAAAGTTTCTTGCACATCTTGTTAGAAGAGAGATGTCTGTCATTTCCAGATACTCTTCATGCTGAAATTCTGTGCACCTCAGATTACTTCAAATTCAAAGTACTGAAACAAAACACTTTCACAAAAAAGTATACAATTAAAATAGGATAAATCAACTGAATTTCATTGGCACCAGTGGCACAAAATATAAACATTTCTGCAGCAGGACACAAAAAATATTTTATGCACCCATTTTTGTATATTTGGTACATACCAGAAGGCAGCAGTTAGTTGGCAAATCTGTAGACAACACCTTTTGTCAAGTCTCCTTTTGTTGTGCGTGTGTTTTTACTAGCCCACCAGCTGATTATATTTGACAACCTGGCATTTTATGCTGTGTTATGCTTCTCATGATCTAGCAAACATAGTTCTTACATCTACTGTCAGCAGACGGCATAAGCACGTGAATTCCCAATTTCAAAGTAGTTCATCCAGCTGCTGCAAACAGTTCTTTCAGGTACATCACATTTATGTTGTCTTCCTTTGAACAGCTATCAATCACAGAAGAGTTTGCAGCCATGCAGATGGCAGTGTAATGCCAGTCTCTCCATATGACAAACAAAGGTGATACAGTTTTATTTGAACTGCAGGCATGCCTTTCATTATGCTTTAACTTGCAACCAGCAGATATCAAATTATAAATACCCTACATTTCATTCCTTCTTCAAGTGTTCTACAGATGAACTTACATTTTCTTTACTTCCAGATTTCTGTTAAACTTGCAGTTACAGTCACTGTAGACTTTGCTCCTCTCTCTTAACATAAGTAGCAAACAAAATTAATACCGGTTCGTGAAAAATCTTCCTAGTTCAGTGATGGTGTAACACCAGACAACCACTGCACCTCAACATTGGGCCACTTTGTTTGAAGGCAAGTCAACATTGGATTACTTTCTAGTACACATTTCATGTCACATTCCAATAGCACTGCATTTCCTTCTTGGTACACAACCTGCAACACATACAAAAGGCTTACCATTAATAACAACTTCTGCACTTAAAAATTGCTCCACAAACACTTTGTGGCATTACAATTCAAGGCACCTGACAGCGCATGAATTTTTGGCTTCTACCGCAGCATAAATGAGATCTGCGCTCTTTGGAGATACTAAGCAACAGGGAATGGTAGTTCCTACCGATGTTTTGGGACAACCTACCAGTCCCTTTATCCTAAAACATTGGTAAGAAACAGCCATTCTATGCTGCATAAAATCCCAAAACAGTGCAGATCTCAGCTGAGTGTTGCAATAACAAGTTTAGGAAAAAAATTCATTGTGAGCAAACCAGACTATGTGGGCTGGGTAGCTCAGTTGGTATAGGGACTGGCTAAGGGCTGGACGGTCCGGGGATCGAATCCCAGTGGAGGCGAGACTTTCCGCACCTGTCCAGACCGGCCCTGGGGCCCACCCAGCCTCCTGTACAATGGGTACTGGGTCTTTCCCGGGGGTAAAGAGCAGCCGGGGCGTGACGCTGACCCCTCACCCTCTTCTAGTGCTGTGGTCAAGAAACAGCACAGCTATATCTCTACTCCCTGTATGGGCCATACGGCCTGTACAGAGCCTCAGTGCCTGTACAAGGGTGCACTTTACATACCTTTACCTAAGCCAGACTATAAGTTGTCACTGACTATATTTTCATAGTGGTATAGTTTCCAACATGTGGTCTATCAACCATTCATTTGAATGCAAACTGTATTCCAAATGACACCAAAATACATTTAATTTACAGAAAGTTTTCATTACAGATGATTTTAAAAATACAGATAATTACATAATACAGGCTTTTTAAAGGACTTTTCACTGTTATCTCAAACCACCTAAACTGGAAGAACCACTGAACAAATGATTCCTAAATTAAGTAGAGCATGTTATGCTGCCAGGTTGATGGTCCATACTGGGAACATTAACACTCTCAAATAAATTTACTATGCATACTTTCATTCTATTTTAAAATATGGAATAATATATTTGGGTAACTTCTAACAGTGGGAAGATTTTCACTTTACATCAGAATTATGCCTGGTGAACAACCCAGAACCTCATGTAGAAGTCTATTTAAACAACTAAGAGATTCTACCTGTTCCATTCCAGTATATGCTTTCATTAATAAACTTCACTGCCAATAACCCAGAAATGTTTCAAACAAATTTTTCTGTACACAATATTAATACAAGGAATAACAATTATTTTCATAGACCAAATGCTAACCTGTCCTGTTTTCAAAAAAGTACATTCTATGCTGGCATAAAAATTTTCAACAGTTTACCGCCTAGTGTGACAATCCTCAAGAATGACAAGGCAAAATTTAAAGCAGTCTTTAAAAAATACTTAAATACACATTGCTTTTACTCTCTAGATGAATACTTTATGTGTAATGATGATCTAAAATACTGTTTCACAGAATGTTTGTAGTATTTTACACTGTAAAAATTGTGTATATTTGTGTATTTATGACTTGTTCCACCTCCTGCCATCTTTGTGACACATATGGATCCATAGAATGTGAGTGCATGCATGTGTGTGTGTGTATGAATGCATGTATATATGCATGCATGCCCAAGTGGTCATTTTTAAAGAAATTTTTTCACCAAACTAATGTACTGATTTTCATTTCAATACTTAATGTAAATGTTAACTCATCTCTTGCACTGAGACTTTCTGGATTATGAAATCACATAGTCTGGTAGGTATTGACAAATTCTTCACAGGAAACCACACCCTTAATATTCTTGGTAGCTCTGTTTCTACATGATTGAGTAAATGATCATGAAAAATGTGCTCTTCTGGGTTATTACACAGTCGGCAGTGTTAATTTCTTACTGACATTTCGGGACAATGTATTGGTCCCACCTTCAAGGGTCCAGAAACCTCTATGAACTCCATACTTGGAGTTCATAGAGGGAAGAGTGTAGGCAGTGATATGTTTTCGTTAGCCCGGTGTCAGCCAACAGGGTTGATGCAAAGTGGTTGGAGGGAGTGGGAGTGTAGTAGTCAGTGCAGCTTAAAAGACATACGTTGCATGTTCGAATTTCTTCCCAGATGGAACATCTCTATTCAAAGCTGCAACTGACAACCATATTCCCCCTCTCTTCCAACCACTTGCATTATCCCTACTGGCAGGCACCATGCTACTGGAACTTATTACCACCCACACTCTTCCTGATATAAACTTCATATGTGGACGGCCTGATTCTTGACCCTTGAAGATGGGACCTAGAGAATGTCCCAAAATGTAAGAAATTACCACTACTCACTGTGTAATGACAGAAGAGCGCAGTTCTCTACTATGTGGTAGAAGCCTGAAAACATGTGAGTCAATGACCATGCACAGCTCAGTTGAAAGTTTGCCCCTTCTAAATTCACAAGAGTGAGCTGATCAGAGTGGCTCATTTTTCATATAAACTATTCTAGTGTGGACTGTGAATGGACAGGGACTCATTCAAGGGACTTATGACTGTGGGTTGAGAAAGAACTGCACCTATTTCCAGGAAACTCACACTTGATAAACTTTTACGAACACACTACTGTACTAAATTTTATCCAAAGTTAAAAAAAATCGTAGAAAACGCATGAAAAATTCAATTGACACATCTCAGTATAGTACACCTTACACTTCACTGATCCACACAAAACTCAAGCCTGTGTTACAACTTTTTCTAGAAAACCCGTACACCAAATTTTATGTACACATGACCATGTTTAGTTACTAGCACTAGGTCACAGCAAAGATGGACAGTCTCCGCTTAGAGGTACATCTTTTTATTTAATAAGAAATGCCTAAATACTACAAGCAATAAAACAAGAGAATGTAGTGCATGCACAAACATACAAAATTTTACTAGCAGCCAGACTCAAGGCTCTGTACAGTCCACAATCTTACCCTTCCATCAGGACATGAGCGAGGTTGACCATTATAATGGAAGAGAGTGAATGTGTCTGGTGTTGACTGTTTCTCTTCTGGAAAGAACTCCTCCATGAAGGCATTCAGTAAGATAATACCTAGATTCTCTGCATCAAGCTTTCTTGTCATGATTTCCACACTGTAACATAGGTACACTGTTAGAATCTAAGAGATAACTTCTAAAATCAAGTAATACAAGTTAACAGACATATAATTTACAAACTCCACATAGTTATGAAACACACAACTTACTATTCTGCCTCTGAGACTAGTTTCAATGCTCTTAATACATCCTGTAGCAGCACAGCCGAAATGAAGTTATTTCCTTCTGGATCAAAACTCTTAAACACACGTCTGGCCACTTCACTTGGTGTCTCTGGGCTTACCAAGCGCTTTTCCAATGAGAATAATACTGTAAAATTATCATTGTATTTTCTTTAGTATGCATTCTAGTTCATGAACCAATCCTGGATACTATGTGAGATTTCACGTTACCACTGAAGTCTAGTGGATGTCTTCACTCTTCTCGGATGTTGTGTGGTGTAAGCTGGTTACCAACTAACACCACGCAAGATCCCAGAACAGCAAAGACATCAGCCCTGGATACATATGAATTTGCACCCAGCACACTGTATCAAGTCATGTTGTCAGCAAGGTTACATGGCACAGAGCACTTGACACTTCATATAACAGAGAAAAAATCAAAACACAAACAACAATATATATATATATACCAGCATATATATCATATATATGTGAGAGACCCATGAGCATTTATCACAGAAGGGACCCAATGAGACATTTCTTACTTTACAATATCCAATGACTGTCACTTTGAACCTATAAACCTCTCTCCTACCTTGCAAGGTTGAACGAATCCACTTGAGATCAAAGTATCCATAGCGCAAACCTGTGGTTAGTGATCCATAGGGGGTGTCTAATACCCCAACATCAACACTAAATTATGATAAAGCCTATTTTTGTGCAAATACAATAAGTTCTGACCTTGTCGTTGGATTAAGTAAGCATGTGCAAAAATCAACACTCAATTTCCTCAGTCAACTTCCCAGACTACTGGCATGGAAAACCAGCACCTAATCTTACAATACAAGGACCCCCTCCATACAGATACTGAGAAAATGATAACAGCATTTTGTATGTTTCTTAACTTCCAAAAGAAACATCCTAACATATGTTCCTGGCTTTAAAATGTCTTTAATTCTGTGTTCATAAGTCTGAAACCAACCACACACTGAATCTGTACACTGGAGAACACACATTTATTAAAAACAAAATATATTAACATGAATGCATACAACACACAATTCCTGAAATTAACACATTCAGCAATACACAATATGGATGCACCACTCTGCAATACCTGTTAGATGTGTTTCACTACCCAACACCCAGACAGGATGCTTAGGATTCTTTAGAAAAGATCCAACTTCACAGTAGCGCAAGTGTTCCAATAGTGCTAAGAAGCCCACCTCACTCTGGCAATCTATCCCACGTAATTCTGTAATTCAATATACAAAATAAACATGTCAGATTATTACGAAATAAGATACTGCTGTTATCCAAAGCTGCAAACATTCATGAGTTGATGCCTGTATCAAACTACACTGTCTCACACAATAAGCAAAGAGATAAACATACAATTTCAAGCACATTCATCATGTAATATATTTCAACAATTTAAGAAATAAAGAGCACAGCTGAACTACTGTGCATATCTGTAAGTCTTCCATGACTGTACTGCTTAAATTCACCATAATGAAGCAAATCGTACAGTGCAGTAGCTGGACTTAAAAATATCTGCTTCCCAAATTCCAAGATCTAAAATCTGTTTTCTTCATTCTTTGCTGGAAATTTAAGAAATAAGAGTAAAATTAAATACATAAGACAAGCCAACTAAGTGCAAACAATTCTTTTAGTTTTGTTATGAAGCAGATCTAGAAAACACAGTGGTGAACATCACTAGGTTGTGGAATTTATTGCTATGATCTAAATGCAGCAAGCAGCCAGGTCAGGACAGCTTCTTTGGAAAATTAAAGCAAATAATCTTGATGCCGAGTGAAAAAGAACATGCACACAAACACACACACACCACATGCAGCCATTTAGTGAGTGTTGTTTTTTGGAAAAAAAAAAAAAAGTGTTAACAGCATGCTTGCTTCTGTAGATGGAACTGGATTCCAGATATGGAATTACACACAAGCAACCTTGTGTGAAAACCGCACCCCAATTCCACATCAATAACCGCACCATCTGAATGTGTGTCCTACGCCAGTGACAAGAAGAAAAAAAAAAAGGTGACTCAAATGAAATGAAATGAAGATTCAGAATAAATTCATCACCATATTTTCAATCAACAATGGAAATGGGAAACAACAAACAGAATGTGAATCAGATTTGATCAAGAATGACACACATTCTCATCAGACTATCATGCCATGTCAGGTTTTGTTTCTAGCAAATCAATCAACAAGAAAGGACTAATGATATTTAACATAATTAACATTTATGCCATGCATCTTAACAACAATGCCAACAAAACAATTTAATGAAAACTGCACATATTATAAAAGGGAATAATATCTCTTTTGCTTAAATTATAACAAAAAAACTGCAAACATACACTTTCACACATTGCAAATTTTTTTAAATTAAACTCCTCTATTTGTTTTCAATATGTAAATAACCTGAAGATGGCCAGGATCCAAGGCCAAAACAAGTTGTCATAGACTGAGTAACACATACAGCAATGAACTTGTGGTTCAATTCAATTCAATTAATTTCCACAGACTTGCAGTCGCAGACAGCAAGCATCAATTTAATACAAGGCAAATGTACTGCCACACAAGTTTCTTAAAAGATTTACATTTCTTTTATGAGCAAAGATATCACTATGATTGCAGCATTACATACAGTAGAAGAACCTGCTTTATTCAGTAACAACTACAAGAATAATCCATTTGTATTTCTGCTGTAACTGGTCAAAAAGGAAAACATATGGTTAAACGAAAGTCAACATTGTTGTCAAAGTGGGATCATGGTTATATACTCTTGCTATTTCAGCAGATATAAGTGTACCATTAAATGCATGAATCTTATACCACAGGCAGGACACAACTATGATCAGAAATGTATAACATCATGACATTTTCTTACTTAAATACTCTCCTATGGAATTGAACTTGCAGCACATCCAGCCTACACTGACTGAATGCATCACTTAAATGGCCACCATTGTCATTACTCATCCAATTCCATTAACTTTATACATGTGTGATTTCAGGCTTCCATCATGGTGTAGATGAATGAGATTGGCACTCTTCCGGGATATTATGCAGTGCAGAGTCATAACTCCATTCCAACGTTTCAGGACAACCTATCAGTCCCATTTATAACGGTACGGAAGTCCAAGAATACTTGACACTTGAAGAAGAAGGAATTACCTCCCTGCACTTAGTAATAACCCAGAAGAGCACAGATCTCAACTTTGCAAACATTTAAATTCACCAATTCATCAAAATGTACAGCAATTTCAGGGCAAGTATAGTACATATAATCACCAGTTCACAGCTGTTAAAGGGTTCACTTTATTATAATAAGTACTTACTAAGACCACCAACATCCTGGTCATGATCCCAGACATGGCCAACTGCCCGTCCTGTCAGCATCAGATTAATTAAACTCTGGCTCCCATACCCGTATGTCCCATCAATCAGTGGTTCTGTTGGATCATTCATTTCACTCCGAATCTGCTCCACACCCTGCAATCCAGTTTAATTTAGCATGCTACAATAAATATTAATCTTTTGGGTCTTCCTGTCATTCAAACCTACATTAATTTGAATTTGTTACAGGTCAGCATTAAGAGGATCTAAAGTCAACTCAGCTGCATTTATTTTTAGCAAACTTCCATGCATTAAACACAACAAACCAACTCATAGACTCTTAAATAAATCCTAACAAACTTAAACTCAACATGTCCACTTTCAACAAGAATGTTAAATGCCTTGGATATACTGTATATCAGGATTCCATTTCACTTATGTACTTAAGTATTCCACAAAGAACTGTCTATGTTTCACAACTTGAATCTTTTACACCATGCACAAATAAGTGTAAAAGATAGTTAATTAAGTTTTATGCAATCTTATTTGCTACTTGTACCTGGATGATGGTCCCTTGTGGACTGAAACATGTAGGAATACTCAGTGGGAAAATTTATTGTAAACATCTAAGGAAGAATATTTCGCTGGGTGAGTGTTCTGAATATCAACACTGCATGGAACAACACAAAACCATCTTAAACTGTGGGAGAGGCATTTTTTCCACACATGAAGCTTTTTAAAGGTAACACCATGATCCGTCTGGTAAGGTCTGGTAAAAATGGAGTCCACCAAACAAAGGGGCAAATACAGAAAAATTCCTTTAATCCATCATCTGATAATCTGGTACTTGAAAAGGGTAGTCCAAAGACCAGAAATTTTGCTTTTTACCAGCAAAAAGCTTCATCAATGCAAGATGAATATCTCAAGGACATGTTCATAAAGGCCACCAAGAGTGTCTGTACATCAGCTACTGAAGCACCTCCTCACCCCCTGTCTCCTACTCCATCAACTTCTTCAACTATGAAGATTCCAGAAAACACAGAAGAGGACCCAGATGACCCTGAACCAGCAGCTGAAGAAGGTATTCAAACAGAATACTCCTCTGATTAATTGTACAGCCCAAGTATTGGGACTGTAACAACTGTAGGAACGTAGGTCAGTATAGGTACCGTCCAACAATCTGAAATATCTACTCATCCAGCACCTGTCCAGTGCTGTGAATGCCAGATTAATATGATTTTCCCTGTACTATTAAAACAGGATATAATTCATAATCCCTAAAATAAAAAATGAATCATTGCTGACAATGTAAAAGATCAAAAGAAACAGTAGCCATTTAAGACCGTGTAAAATGAAAACCGCATAAGAAAATTGCTACAAATAAGGACAGCATTTACCATGCAGCATAGAAGCAGAGATATGAACTTAGCAGGGAAAAAAAAGAAACAAAGAAAATGAACACACACACGCAGACATACAGACAAACATCATACATACATACTGACACGCGCGCGCGCGCGCATGCACACACACACACATACATACATTAATATATAATTAGTATCAGCCTGCCAAAAACGTCAAGGGGCTTCAGTGAGCGTCAAGTTTATTAACAAAACAATGTTTTGCGTGTGCCACACTTTATCATACAGAAACAGCTAACATCAAGAAACCAGCTGTAATCCACTGTAATTAAATTTGCACTACAGCCTGTTTAATCTACACTTCCTTGGAAACTAAATGTCAGAAACAGAAATATGACACATCAACAGCAAACAGCTACCTCAAGCTAGTATCACTGCCATATGGGAATGACAAATAAAAACTTAATGCTAGCAGTAACTCAAAATGTGTGGGCCGGACACATTACTGCCAGGCCTCACCCAAAATGTTAATACAAAATACAGTATACAAATTTTGTGATCTACATGAACTCGATGATACTAAACTATATGGACTCAAGCCTTCCTGTACCATTTACTGTCGTTACCCTCAGTTCATATTCGTAACTACACCAACACTGACGTCTTTATATACCAACTCATAACTGGCATACACAACAGATTATTTTATTCATTACTACAAAATTTCATTGCTTAAAGACATAACAATAACAGAAACTCCTAGCTTCAATCACATACATACATAATGAACATACACATTTCTACAGTGCAGATGGAAGCAGTGTGTTCCTCCATTACACTAGGTCTTAACCAAAGTACATGGTGCAACAACCCAGAACACAGCCACCTTTATACTCACCACAGTGAGAATTTTAAATCTCATGAATGTTAAAACTATTAAGTAAGAGTATCGAAAACTAACCACAGAATGCAACAATAAAAAATATACACCTTTGTGGAAATCACAGAATACAACAGAAGTAAGACTCCAAATGTTTCCCTCAAGGTCTCCACCCTTTCAAAATAAAATGCTTCCACGTCTTCAACACGTTCCAGTGGATGTAATCTGTGGAAGAGAAAGGAAGATAACGTTAGATAAGCCTGTCACAAAATGTAATATGCAAAGTGTGTGCATGTAATGCTATCACAGTATGGATGAAATATAAACAAAAAAACTGGAAATGTGTACTTCAGTTTGTAACCAAATATGTTTACTACAGACCTCACATTACAAAAATTTAATTGAAATTCATTATGTGGTTTGCAACATCAAACACGTGTGGTCTGGGATAGCATAGTCAGTATAGCAACTCAGTATGGGCTGGACAGTCCAGGGATCAAATACTGGTGGAGATGAGATTTTCCACATCCATCCTGACTGGCCGTGGGGCCCACCCACCCAGTCTCCTGTACAATGGGTGCATGGTCTCTTGGTAAAGTGGCCCGGGCATGGCATTAACCATCCATGCCCATCTAGTGTCAAGGTTGAAGAAAGAGTATGGCTACATCTCTACTCCCCCTCTAGATCTTCATGGCCTGTTCTATGGTAAACTTTATTAATTTTCCACATAAAACGTTACGATACAACTACATTATTATCCCCTGATGATGAGGGCAGAGAACGTCCTTGAAATGTTAGTTTGCTCAGCATTCAACCACCTAACATGGCTCCTAGCCCAAGAATAATTTACTAAATTAGGTCACTGTGAAAGCTTTAAATTATATATCATTCTTACATGTTTATTTCATACATTTCTTGCAAAAAAAAAATGCATACAAAGACCAGGGATCAGTAGTTTTAACCATGAAGAAGTCGTTTCAATAAAGAGTTACAGAATAATGGTGAGAGGAAAAACATACTTTTGTAAAGGCCGTTTCTTAGCAATATTAACACACTGAGATAATCATGGCTCAAAGAACTGAAACATAGTACTCGGTACTAATATACAGAAAATGTACTATGTCTCGTAAAGTCGGACCATTTTGGAACAAAATTTAGGTGAATCAGTTAAGTTTTAATAAGAGGGCACTACATACCAAACCACATCAAAATCTGTTCAAAATGGACAGTAACAAACATATCCAGTACACTTATATATGCAACCACAACTAAAAACAGATGTTATCACTTTATGTCATATCACATGTTTAGCTCATTCATAAGAAAGGATCTCTCTTTGATCATCTCCCAAGCAAGCTTTACTGCATACAAAGCCTACAACCACTGGGACAACATGTGAGAGCTGTCACACTCAGAGCCATGATAAAAGAGATTTATAACACATCTAATACATTCAGTATAGTGTTGTACAGTTACTCAAACTTAGCTATAACACTGAATAAATAAGTGCACTGATTTAATTCATATAATTACACATAATACATATTTCTAATTATAAAAAAAGTTTTGCATTTGTGTTGTAATTTAAATTACACCCTTTTAACTTGACTGGTGCTAAAGGTGTTTTACCCATATTCCGAAAAAGGTGAAAAATGGCAACCCTCTCTGTACTGTGAACAAGTTTCCTCATTTAGGAATGCTTAGCACCTGCTAAGAGGACATCTGATGATTAAAAACATCAGTGAAAACATATACTTGCCATATTTTGCTACACACACTAAATGTTTCATCACTGAACATTACACATTTTACAGTAAATATATACAAATACAAACTAGCTCCATATCAGTTATATAAAAATATATATACATAGGTCTTGACATATCTGAAGCATCCTGTTACCACAGGAAAAAGAAATAATACTTCGGATGGTGTGTGTTCAATAATTGTGCATTCTTTGCTTCAAACATTGGACTTGAACAGTTAACATTTAAAAGTAGCTTCCACACCCTAGGTGATATTTGCCAAGGCCTGTATATGCACCAGCCTAAAGTGAAACATTACATCAAACAGCCTAATCTAGCTTACCTAAGGTGTGCATGGAAATATTCATGTTCTAGTTTTTGTCGTTTGGCTGAAGTTTCTATCAGCTCTGCCGATGAATTCTCTATTGGTTCTTCTCCATTTACTAGAACACTGCTAGGTGAAGTAGGCCTTCCCACATCATTATTCATATGGACCAGCACGTAACGCCCTCCATTATGCTCACTAGCTTGCATCAAGATATCACATGCAGCCTGAATGAGTAACTCATTACATTTATCTACATCAACCTAATGAACATGAAGAAAGACACTGATTAGATCTGATAATCCTGAATACAAATTCACATTCTTACATCACCATGGACATACTACCTTCAATGAGTAGAGAGATTAGGTTCTCATACCATGAAAGTATCTCCTTAAAATATAGTGCTCAGTACTTCGTTCTTACCTCCCTCCAATTGTTTCCCACAGTTTCAGATAACAAAGATTTCAGAATAAATGCTTGAACAGGCGCCAATACAGCACAAGGGCCTCCTTCACTTTGAACGAGGGCAGTTGGCTCGTCCTTGCTGAAATAGAACCCTGTATAAAAGTTGCATCAGTAAGTAACGGACACAAACACTATAAATTTTATTACATAATGTAACAAGGCTGCTTCACTCGCCTTGGGCCCATCTTCGAAAAACATCCTCTTTGACGTATGGGCCCCACAATAATTTCCTAATTTCTTGTAACTCACTATACGATGACGCGCTTGAATGATCTGCCATTATTGCTTAGTCAAACGTTATTGCCTGACACCATTAAAATATACACCTACAACTACAGCATTACGCAGCATCAGAAATACAGTTTCTCACACCAATAACAGACGCTGTCATACAAATAATTTCGCTCCGCGGCCACGTTGATTTAGGTCGGAGGCAAATTCCTCCCGCTGTCATTCCGAAATAATAATATCTTTGGAATTGCCCACAGCAATGGTGCTATTGTTCAACGCTCCAATCCGGAAACGGAATTGCTGGTCACAAATGATAAAGTCAACCGGGAAAATTAAAATGGTGCTGCGAGAATTCAGCATATATGAATTCCATTCTTTGGAGGTCCTTCCTCATTGAGGACAAGTTTCCTTCATAACATGTACAGTGACGAATATTGGCGTTGATCTTTTTTTCTCAGTGCGGTAGAAATTATGAACTGTTACCCGCAAACAGCCTCATTCAAATTATCTAAGACGCTTTATTGCACACTTTTGGTCTCAATTTACATGGAGCTGGAAATGCCACTCTGACACCACTTTTCACACTTCTTTCACTATTCTACATAACATGCTTCTGCTAGCACATACTGCTTCCATGACTCTCCTGCACTTTTGTAAGAGGAATTGTGATAATTACCTTAGATTCAAGTTTCACGAATTTATGCACATCGTCAGTAATTTCACTCTTCCCTCTTCTCTAACTCCCATCTTCCCATCTTGCAGAGACATTTTCACAGCTGAAATAGATATATTGTCTACACACAGCATGTGTGCTACAAGCTGTTTCACTCTCTAAACACACACACATGCATGCAAATCTTGGCTGCCAAAAGCCTGCTGAACTTGAAGTATCACATCCCTGAAGAACAGAATCCTCAGCAAAATCCTTGTGATAATCGCAAATCTTGCGTGTCATTTAGCAGTCTTCTCTTGTGCTTATTTTTAGGCACATTCGCAAAATTGTTAAAAGCGAATATTAGCTTCATCATGTCTGTCTACGTGCAAGGAACAACTTGGTTCCCCCTGAACTGTTTCTCATTATTTTATATTTGAGTATATTTTGAAAATCTGTCGAAAAAAATAAAATTTCATTAAACTCTGCTAAGGGTACTTTACATGAAGTCATATGTACCCACATTTATAATATTTTGCTGGTACACAGTGGCACAGTTGGTTCAGGCACTGCACTACAAGCCAGACAGTCTCCGTTTCAATTCCCGATGAGGTCATTTACTTAATCCTGACCCTGGGTTTGACTCAGCCTCTAACAGAAATGAACAGAAGGGGTATCTACTGACAGTCAAGGCGGCTGGTGCGTAGGGTTGACAATCTCACCACTTACATGTGCCTCAACCTCCTACAAACTAAAGGGCCTCTCCAGGCCTGTACAGGGATAGTTTTCCCTTTACCTTAATCTTTATCTTGCTGAATTCTTTTTAGAAGGTTGTACAGAAAATGAAAACACGCATTTTAAGTTCAATAACTTTTTTCCAAAAATTGTATTCTTTATTAGATAATTTGGAAAAATGTGGTACAACAAGACAGGCCACAGATGGCAAAATAATACAGCATATGCGCTTTGTATGCTGGGTAACTTATGCTACAGAAACACACTCAGAATGCATAATACTTATTGCTTTTCCATGGCAACATTGGTTACAGAAATGTGCCACAATTTTACTGTTATACAAACACTGCCTGTCTTGTTGATTCTTATTAAGGATTAGTCATGTACTGAACAGTGTGCATGCAATGCACAAAGGATTGTATGAATATAATACATTCAGTACTTTTTCTTCAGGTACCAGGTAAGTTAAATAGCCCCATGTGCATAAGTCTAATAAGGAACTAGTAAAAAATGAAAGAAATCTTGCATATTAATCTGCACTAAATGTGACAACTTATTATGTAATCCAAAAATGGATTTTATTTGCACATTCCAATATTTGTTAAAACTGAACTAAAGTAATGGACAATTGATGAAGACCTACAGGCTAGGAAGTCTAGGAAGTGTGTCATCCCCGTTGTGTGTGTGAAACTAGGAAAAGGTATGTAGTCATGCGCGCATACAAATAGCAAGCCCTTAAGTTCCCTAGACAACCTGATGATGGCCAATGCAGGCCGAAACATGTAGTTGTTTCCATCACATAGTCATTAAATACACCTCAGTGATTAAGTTGTGTTTGACTACATACCTTTTCCTAGTTTCCTAGACCTACAGGCTCCTCTGTGCCTTTCTTGACTGTCACTCATTAAACATTTATCACAGAAAAAAATCTTTTGAACAAAACCATAACTACACTTTTTCATGTCCAGTACACTTTTTATGTACGTCTTACAGCTTGAAAAGAATTCAACAAGGACTGTTTCACTACGTGCACATTTCCTAATTTGTACATGCAATGATCATAGTGGTCTTCCTAACACATAAAAATTAATGAGGTCTTTCATGTTCGACAATAACTACCCGAAACTTCTTCCTAGAATGGTAAAAAATCATTCTTCATACCTACCCACCCATGAAGATAGAACAGTTAGAGTGTCCTGAAACATTGGCATATAAAATTCAGGCACCGGGGAATTGCCCAAAAGAAAGAATTCAACATCATTTCTAATTCTTTCTACTGAACATGCCCTATTAGTGGATACTTTCACAATATTATTTATTTGATATTTGTAGTTATGTATTTAATTCTTCACAAAGATCTGTACAAAATCCCCTACTTTTCCAGTCCAAAAGTCATTCCTCCTTTTCCACTTTGTCCTTCTTCTTCGGTGGCGCTACAGCCTGGGGTGGGCCTTGGCCTCCTTTACAATGCACCTCCAGGCCTCTCGATCCCTTGCTCTGTCTCTCCATTCATTTATTCCCATCTTTCTCAGGTCCATGGACACGTCATCCAGCCATCTCATTTTTGGTCTTCCTCTTCGTCTTGTTGCATACAGCTTTCCGTACAA
>Ga0123352_10004219_pt1:0-20000 | contig 21120 bp, 5 predicted proteins | sample TergutLab28metaG_FD_89700 | JGI IMG/M metagenome (GOLD analysis project Ga0123352, IMG submission 89700) | Labiotermes labralis P1 segment gut microbial communities from Petit-Saut dam, French Guiana - Lab288 P1 | ecosystem: Host-associated > Arthropoda: Insects > Digestive system > Gut ...
TCTAGACCTGGAGCCGCTACTTTTTGCATTCAAGTAGCTCCTCAATTGACCTCATGAGGCTCACGAGGCTGAGTGGACCCCGTTCCAGACCCACTACTACTCAGAAAATCTGGTAGCGCCGGGCTAATCGGAATACAACGAAGACAATTATTATCGGTTTCCCTGGGACCGGCATACTTCACGTTTTACTGCGTTGTCAGACTGTCGCGGCCGAGGGGGCAGTAATGTGGGAGTTCCCGGGTTGAAATCTGAACCCACATGTGGGCTGTCCTAGGGGCATTTCGTTATTTTCCTTAGTCTTTCCATAAATATTCACAAATAATAAATTATATTCTACAGCCTTCCAAATGTATTATTTACTATTATTCATTAACCCTGCAATTATCGTTTCAGCTACTGGCAGCGTCGTTAAACGAAAACAAGTAAAATAAAAGCTCTAATAAATACGTTTGCACATTTTTTTATGTAAACCAGTCTGGAGGAAGGGGAGATGGTCTAGAGTTTCTAAGACGTTTCAACTACGAAATAAACATTCGTGAAAAGCAGTGAGAAGTGTGAAGCCAAGCTAACCGATGTTGGCCTTAGGGTTCGCGCTGACAGCAGCCGACGGCCACTACAGTCTCTCCGGAACTGGAAGGCGGTCAGCAGTTGGCCAACCTAGACACACCGCGACCAGCACCAAAGTGTTGTAGCAGCTCCTGCTGAAGGATGTTGCACTGTGGGATCACCGATCAATGACGTCACATGAAATTGAGGCAAGAGAAAGAGACAGAACTCTCTAGCGCGCCGTGGCGCGAGCGCTGGCCGCACGCGTGGTGGGAAGGGGAAGAGAAAGCTAGCCTTTAGAAGTTGTTCAAACTGGTTGGTTGGTTCGTTCATAAACCCCGCGTGTAAGAATTAAAAATGGCTTGAGCGCCAACTTGTGTTCGCTAACCCCAGATTGATAACTAAAGTTAAAAGCCAGCGCAGAAAGAAAGGGTGGGGAGAGAGATTTGAGTCCGGCCATACGAAGTCGAGCGGTTTGGTAGTGAACAACTTGGCTGGCGAGAGTAGAGCGAGGCCGCGAAGTACGGCCACCGTCGGCCGGGGCTAAACGGGGACTCGTAACATAGAGTTTCAAACCACAGTATGTGGCTGCTGCCGTGGCAGCAGAGAAACCGAATTGTGACAGCAGCTGTAGTAAGCATCGTGGTTGTCTTCACGAGTGACAGTCTGATTGGAGTGTCGGGGACTGAAGCAGCGACTGATGTGTCTCCAGCCGCAGTGGCGTCTTTGTCTTATTATTGTTCGTATGACACATGCCAGTGCAGTGCGGATCTCCGTGAGCTGACATGCAGAAGCGTGTCATTCACGCGTGTTCCAACGCCGTTACCAACAACACTTGTCAAACTGTGAGTAAGAAGTTCCCACATTGAATTTGTTTACCATTTGCAAGGCATTGCTGATCTGAGTATAAAGATATCACACTTACCTCACAGAAAACACACATGTGTTGTGAAGTCAGTTCTGATAATGACGTTCATATAAATTGCGTTGATTATGCTGGTAACTAATTAAAAGTCTGGCTGAAAGGTCCTAGTTGTTTGACTTTAGAGGAATTGATTACCACTGCCCATTAAAGGTTTAAAAGCGTCGGTGTTTTTACGTGAAGCTTTTAATATCCAAAGTTCTGCGCTTTGTCCACGCAGTATAGGACTTTTTGTGTTTCGTATGATGCCACAATAAACATCGACTGCAGTTCGTGGCTTCTGCGATGTGCCGCTGTGTCGCTGGTTGAGTAGATACCGACGTTTAGAAGGATCTAGTGCCTCTGTCCTCACGATTAAGCGTACCAAAAAGAATATAAGCCTCCCCATAGAGTTGCAATATGCGAAATTTGAGACAGTCCGTTGGACTTCTTGACGCTGGACAGGAAGATACTGAGATTCTTTGAACTTTCTAGAACTACCCCCAACCCCCCCACCCCCACCCCCACTGGCGCAGCGTCACGACCTAGAACACATGCATCTTCAACCGCACCGTTGTGAAAATGTAAAGCCTCGCAAACAATTACGCACCTAAACAACACTAACTAGTTGGTCTTTGTAGCGCGAACAGACTGTATTCGCTTTGAGGTAGAATCTGAATATATATATATATATATATATGTGTGTGTGTGTGTGTGTGTGTGTGTGTGTGTGCGTGTGCGTGTGCATTATTTAAGTTAAATTACATTTTGCCTTTCAGACCAACATTAGACACGTCAGTAATTGTATACAGTGACGGTAGAAAATAGTATAGTTGATATTTAAGTGGGACAAACGCCGTTGTAGGGAACTGGTAACAGCTTTAACGTTATACAATGCAGTATTACGCCCACGGATTTTATTTCTGCAGTTCGCTTAGCTCTGAGATAAAGCAGGAACGATCTTCCTAAGCATAATCAACAGAACGATATTAGAATTAATTTTCGGCGTGACTCCAAGGAGGCGAGAATTTAATTATAAGTTTTTATTTAAACAACTGCACCACTTGCAAATTTAATGTTCTCAATGCAGAGGAGGTAGGAAACTTATTCAATTTTTCTGCGCGTTAGGAATTACAGTATTTTAAACTCAATATGAGTCTGGGTGTGTTACCCTAGTGGAGTACTGAAACAAGTGTTTGCTGCTCTTATCATGTTTATTGTCGGCGGGGGGAGGGGACAAATTGAAGTATTATTTATAATGTGTAAGTTTGCTGTGGATATTGGGTTTAGTAACAGTCTTGTAGATGTGGTGTAAGATGCGTAACACCGGCAATATTAATGCTTTCCAACACTGAGTGGTCACTGAAAATCAAGAAAGTAACTGTTTCCTCCCATTCGTAGGTAGGGTCACCACACAGAATGTTACTGCCCCTGCTTAGCAGTCGTGCCCGTAATTTCGTATAATTCCCACTGAATTCCGGTTACTTATATGAACAACGGTAAATCAGTGGAAAGTCGTTTTTTATTATTAAGCTTTGATCTGGAAAGCCGGGAAGGCACGTTGTTAGCCAAATTTGCTCTTTACTACCAAGCACTTCTGTTAAGACTCCCAAACACCCGATGTTATATCTCCATTTCGTATGATTTTTTTTACGAAGTGGTACTTGACCATGCTGTAAGTTCTGTGGCTTATTTTGCAACGCTGTTGGTAACTCAAGACTACACAGTGTCGAATCTTGTGTGATCACTGACGAATTGAAAGGAACGGTTCGTGGCCCAATTCACGCATTATTTCAGAATTAGCTTGAAATTTTTGAGAAAAAGAGGGAAAATCTGTCAGTATAGTGGATGATGCAGTCGAGATTCGAAGTAGGCATTTTCCAAATGCAATTCTAGATCTTTATCGCTGCACCACCTCGTGGGATCGGAGTACATAGTGTCGAATTCTTAGTAAGAAGTAAATTTGAAAGGATAAGGGAGGAAGCGGTTTTTGTCTAATGACGTAATATCCCAACGTGGTCGTGGAGGGACTGAGAAAGGTTACGAGAACTTTGGCCAGGATAGTCATTGTTTGCGCTGAAATCTGAACCCCAAAATCCCTAAACACGAAACGGGACTTGGCTTCAACTCTTGGTATGATGTATGGAAATAATATTGACATATGTGTGAAACTGACACGTGTGTGTTACTGTTATTATGCTGCGACGCCATCAGGGTAGCATAGTTGCGTATTTGTGCATTATTGCATGCATATGATTTGAATTTCAAATCGGGTGAAATTTGTAATTGAAGTACCGAGCTATAAGCAGTTTCGTAACGTAATTTGTCATATACTTTAGGCGCAGTTTAGAAGGTAATTGATCAGGGAATTTAGTATCGGAGTGATAGATATCAATAAGCTTTCTGACAAATATTATGTGACCTGTTCAGTTGATGATAATATTATTAAATAACTTAAGAGTTTTATGTGCATATTTATACTTCGGTATGCGTTTAATTTTATGCTGTTAATATTAGAATTGATTGTAATTACTACTGTCAGTAAATTGTTAAGAGAAACGTGTTTAATAATATCTTTCTGCAGTTTTATATATAAGCGTAAAATACTTTTATAGGTATACAAGTCCAAAATATTTAATAAATAAACGAGTGGAATGAATTGGAGTTATTAAATGCTGGTCAAGAAATTGAAAGCAGTTCGGATATTTACTGTAATTATGCTGAAGCCTCAAGATAAAAAATTAATGTGCAAATATTCAGTTCGCACGCTACAGTAAACACAGAATGTCTCCATTACAAAGACAGATGGCTTATTTTGATTAAGAAATCCTCGACGATTATGCCACTAAATCTTTAAAAACCTCATATGTACGTTGTGGATAAACTGCATTATTCTTTTCTTTCTGAAGGCACAGTGGCTACTACATGCACCACCAGCATTAACATTAAAAAATTATTTAAATTTTTTCCACGCAGCAAATATAATTCTCACAAGAAGCATCATTTACGTCTCTAAACATCATTAACAGCTTGGTAACGGTGTGTTTATTATGAGACAGACACTGAAGTCTTTATATAATATTACATGAATTCCAAGACGGCAAAGTGTTTGTTTACAAGAGGCTGTGCAGTAATCTCTGTGCTCTAAAGGGTGTACATGAGGCAGGCACTAGCAAGGCAACAATTTTTCTTTCTGCATGAATGTTGCAGTGAGTCAAGTGCCCGTTTTTCTTCCATCCAGTGTGTGCTGTGTCGCAAGCCGCTGTAATAATATAGGCCACAGCGTGCAGAGAGGCCTGCCAACGTAACTCGCCTTGCTACAGTAGACAGTCTGTTTATCGTACAACAGCAACACTGTCACAATAGAGTGAATCAAAATGAACCCCTCCATCCCCCTCCTGTAGCTCTCTGCATTTAATTAAAAGGCAGAATTTGACACAGCATATAACGTCTGTGTTCTAATGAATAAATTAATAATGGGTCTAGCTGACCAGATGGTAATAACACGGTATGGTTTTTGCGTTTAGTCAGTCGGTAATGCTAATTAATTGATAAGCCTACGTTATTTAAAGCTTCTTACTATTTCAGAACAATGCTGTGTGCATATTATGCGGTTTGTTGAGCCCATTCCAGTGGTCGCGCGGTCTAAGATGTGGGTCTAAGGCCTCTCGCTTGCTGGGATTGCGGATTCAATTCCCGCCGGGGGCATGAATGTCTGTCCCTCGTAGGTGTTGTGTGTTGTCAGGCAGAGGTCTCTGCGACGAGCTGTTCACTCGTTCAGAGGAGTCCTACCACTGTGGTGTATCTGAGTGTGATCGAGGAAACTGACAGAGGAGGCCTATGCCCACTAGGGCAGTCGAGGCATGAAAAAAGAATATAGAGTTTGTTGGACACTCACTGGGGATAAGCCCATTGCAGGACGTCTGTCTCTCCTGTGACGACGTTCACACAAAGATACCACCGAGTGGGATTTTTAACCATACTGTCTAAATATTCGAGCCTTTTAAGACGACACGCCTATTAGGCAGCGAGTTGGTTGGCAGGTAAGCTGCTTACTAATTATTATAGGAACTAAATTAAACTGGCGATTTTCATGATTTGTACTCCTAATTCATTTATATGGTCTATTGAATGTTGCTGTCAACAACTTACGACTATACTACGTCGAATGACAAGATAGTTAATGAATGTACAGGTGGTTAGAACTTGGTATTTTACTGGAGGGACTGAGAAAACTACTGAAAACCTGAATATGGATAGCAGGTGTCACGCTTAGATTCGAACGAGGTTCCTTCCTAACACTGTTCAGGAGCATTACCGCTATAACCAGATTCATATGCATGTTACTCTATTATATTGGTCCACAGCCATAAGTATGTGAATTCCTTAATTACTGAAGCGAATGAAATAAACGTATAAATCATTACGAATAGTACAGGCACACCGCACGTAAATAAAGCAGTTGGTTTTGAGTCACCCTATGTAAGGAGGCATCAGAATACATACACGCATATTTCGTACATGAGACACACATACAGTTAGAGTGGCTCTGTGCGCTGTATTTATAAAAGCACCGATCATCCTTTATATCGCTCGGGCCACGCCCACCAACCTCCTTTACCTATCATCTGACTCTCTCTTACTGTTATGCATACGTTTACCGCGTGCCCGTTACAAGAATGCATCCACACAAATTTATGCGCTTCAAACACTTTGTGTAACTTCGGTTACAAACAGGTCTACATGTTTAATTTCGTTGCGTCAGAGGAAATTTTAATATCAGCTGGTGAAACATACTTTGAAATTTCGATAGAAAACTTCAAGAATTCCTAACTCCTAGCTACTGTTTCCACAGATAACCCTTCAGTGAGCCACACTTATTATATAGGATGTATGTTTTGTAGGACGTAAAGGATACTGTAAAATTAGGTTGGCTTAATACGTACGTTCGTCTTCAAAGACATATGGATAAAATAAGCTGACACATGTCTACAGATGGCGTTCTTTAAAGTCAGGACTTCAGTGCCGACTTCCGTACCTTCTGGTATCTTCCATTACTGCAGTCTTTTTTCAATAGTTACAGCAATTTTCAGCTGTGACAACCACAAATCGACCAACATTACCCATTGTAGAGTATACATTGCATGAAAGATACTCCTAAATCATCAGTACAGAATTTTAAAGTTAAGTCTTGAATGGCAAGGTTTAGCAAAATGTATGGTGGATAGACCTGCTTCCTCTAACAAATATTCCCACAAATATTAGTAATATATTAACATTTAATTTTTTGTTTTACGGACACTTTTATTTCATTGTTATAAAAATGTTAGACTGTTGCAGTTAAACCAAATTATGTCACAAATCTTAATTTTATTTCCTCTTCCACTTTTAGCTGTCAAAATTAATTGATGACAAACAACTTTACTTGCGTCCCGGTTTGAGTTCTTTCACAATTATCATATTTTCGGTTTGGTCCATTTTGGTTTTAAAATAGGCTGTGACCTCTTCCACACTGTACACAAAACATCTTGACGATACAAAACATGTTGGTAGATATGTGCTGTCAACTTGAAAAACATTTTCAGTTTCGTATGTGAACTATATTTATGTATTTTGAATAATTTCCTTCATAAATGCGTTTTTTTCTATACAACATTAACAGGCTGGTCTTTATAACGGAGACGGGCTGTATTCTCTAAGAGGTGTGAACTGACCTCTAAGTTCTCACATGAAATTATTTCGTCAGTGGGTTAAACATTCTATATTTAGGACTATGTCTGAATAACAGTATCACATTCTGTATCAACTAGTAACATGTTAACGCAAGATAAATAGAGAAATAGAAGTAGTTGTGGAGGAAATTGCGATGTTTTGTTTTGTCTTGTTGTAAATATGTCAGAAAATGCACGCATAGTGGAACAGTTCCGGGGCGTTCCTACCGTCACTGAGTGGATTTATCGCGTTGGAAATTCACACAACATACAAATCAGTTTATATTTAAGAGTAATATTTATGGGGGGAGTGTAATAGACATAAAATATGTCCTTCGCCTCTGTCTACAGCATTTTTTCGGAAATTTCTTCGCTGCTTTTTTTAATGTTTGCCATCCCAAAGTGCTTAACACATATATAAACATACAATGATGTGTCCTTCAAACACAACAAAATTTTATTATGTTTATTATTGTACTAGGGCAACATGTTTCGATTCTTACAGAATCATCTTCAGGTCCTTCTAAGAAAATAGATCTTTACATCAAATCCCACATTTTTAAACATTTAAGTAAGGATCTGTTTTCTTAGAAGGACCTGAAGATGATTCTTTAAGAATCGAAACATGTTGCCCTAGTACAATAATAACATAATAAAATTTTTTTGTGTTTGACACATCATTGTATATTTATATATTTCTTCGTTGTGATATGTTTAAGACAATTAGCACCCTAAATGTTCGAGATACACATTATTGTTTTATTTTAAGCAAAATTGCAAATTTCGACAAATTTTCAAAGATCATCGCAATATAAGACTCTTGTATTAGGTTCAACGGTTTCAGAGTTGTTACACGCAGACAGACATGGCGAAACGAATATGTATATTTCGGTATCGTCATCCGGGTATGTTATATAAATATATTTAATTCGTAAAACAAGACATAAGAAGTAGAATATAATACGTATATTTTTGTAACTTTTCTTCACGAAAGTGCCAAAATAAATCTGAAACACATATAAGTCTTCTGGGGTATAGCGCTGTATCATTGGGCAAGTATTTGCCAACGTATCGGAGGGTCATAGTGCCTTCATCTGTAGAGTACAGTAATCAAGACTGCTTGAATGTAAAGATGTTCCCCTTTGCATGGATCATTCATGCAGTTCTAAAATAGAAACCACATCAGTCTAAAATATACCGCGAACAGCCTGAAGCTCTATAAAAGTTCACGCTGAATGATACTGGTTTCACGCCTCTACAATTTAAAATATGGCATTGTGTAATTTTATGTTTAGTTGACCGTGCATCCTTGTATAATCGTGTAAATAAAGCCAACATGGTGCACAATTTTTCGTAGTATGTTTATTTCCTTTCTCTACATGTTTCGGGCGACTATATGCCCATCATCAGGAGAAATAACTGTATCTATGTGACACTTGGTATTTGTCACGCTCTGTGGATGTCGTCAACACAGGTATGCAGGGTGCACTCTGCATTCCAGTCAGTCATCCACACAGAGTGACAAATACCAAATGTCGCATAGATGCAGTTATTTCTTCTGATATTCGCCCGAAACTGGTGGAGAAAAGAAATAAACATACTAAGAAAAATTATGCATCAAGTTGGCTTTATTTACAAGATGACATTGTGTGTTTGCACACCATATTTAAAGATTGTTTACCTGTTTTACTGGTAGATGCACGCAACCGTACAGCACCCAGCACTTGTTTGGTTTCACCTGAACGTATAATTGTCGACGAAATGCCAATATAAGTATGCCGGATTAAACTCTTAGCCAATTTTGGTTACAAAGACTGAAAAGCGTTTTATTCTGGCGCTTAATATTCCTGAAACCTTCAACACACCGTCAAGACCAGCTCTGAAACCCAACCAACCTCCTACCCAGTTTGTACTGGTTGATCCTACCCTGGGGTTACAGCGACCAGATCAGGAAAGTTACCACTCACTTCCTTCTATTATTAAGATTATAATTCTACTCCTTTCTACGTCTTCCTGCAATTGTGCCTAATTAGACACAACAACAACTCTAATCAGCGCCGAAGTTCGCGTGGCACCCTCAGTACCTGTGTTGCGCCTAGTATCGTCTAGAGTTATTTCTTGGGGTTTTTTTAATGTCACCTGAAGAGTGAATGCCTTGCAGATCTGCTTATCTCTGGCAGCGAATGATCTGAAGAACAAAATCTTTATTCAGTGGTCATTAATTTTTGTGGTGGGGAGACATTGTGTCTCTGTGGATCTGTAGCCTTTGTGAACCCGTTGCCCATTTCCAGAATTATAGACAAATCAATATGGAGCATTTGTAGAATGATATACGTAATTACATCTGACGGGAAAACTGAAGTATTCTGTGAGAAACTGGCCCTAGTGCCAAGGTACTGCCGGAACGTACGTGCGAGCATAACGGCAAATGGCTGCTGGTCGTTTAGTTTACAGTATTATTACGTGACAACAATTTTGACTTGTGTGCTGATTGTAATGTGTGGATACATAACCTGATAGAGAAAGAAGGCCTGGTTCCCAGGTGAATGTGTCCGTATGTTTAACCAAGCACCGTGTCATGAAAGGATGTGCCGGAGTGGAAGTATATTACCATGTATTTTTATCTGCGTTATATGCAAAGAGTGGCCGTTTTCACAACACCGAGGTTTTCACCCAACGAAATGATCGCACCTTATCCCTGCCAAATATCAAATCCCTGTTTCTCGATCGTTCAGCTCGTTGTTTAATTGAGAGCTAGCTCGGTTCCTGTCTGTCTTCTAGTCTAGAGAAGATTTATCATTCCCTGAATTATGTGGACAGTTAATTAGGGTTAAGCGACTGATTTATCTCGTTACTCATAGCAATAAGACAGCAGTGTAAGTTTCTGTAATATCTGGCTACAATTCGTAAAGACTTTGGGAAACTATTTATGCCATTTAATAGTGTAACATTTTAAAGTTATTATAACGCAACATGAGAAATGTTGATCAAGCACATGCGAATATTATTCACCTTCCTACTGGTATAGATAGAAAAAAATATTTGAGGTTTCCTTCGGCTGGCCGGCCTTGTTCATTTCCTGCCGGATATTATTCACTTCAGTCCAGAATGTAAAGGAAGCAAATTATTTTTAAAATGAACTCGAATGAAAAACAATGGCAGATTTATCGCATTTTTAAATTTAGTGTCATATTTATTTCACTTACGTCCAACGAATGACCATTCAGCGTTTGCGTAACCCTTTCTAACCTACATTTCACTTATAAATGTCAGACGACTGAGTTTTATGCTAGGAAACCCTTTCAAATTACCGTGAACAATGATTTACATAACGACTCGAACTTCTGCTCTAGAAATCAAACGCCTGTAAGAGGGTGACCTCACACACATTTTTAAGGTTCTTTGCTCTGAAGTTATGCGTCTTATTAGTGGGAGAACAATCTTTCTCAATTTGTCGACAGTAAGGTTAATTTTTTTTCATAAGGGATTAAGAACAGCCATCATCATTATTACTCTTTTGGCACATGTACGGAAAGAGACAGGGAGAACACGAGAAGAACGAGGGCAGGGGAGAAACGGACAGTTTATTTATTGCATGGTAAAAGTAGTTTAAAGAAAGGAAAAGAGATGGGAAGTGCAGAAGGTAAATTATCGAATTGGATTGTTTTGTGATGATTTTATCTGGGTTGAAGTTGGTAATATGTTGCGATGGTAATGAAATTCATGTACATGATGTTTCAACATTCCATTTCTACCACAAAGAGAACATACGACATCGTCATTCTAAGGACCAACATTATAATGATGTTTAAGGAAATAATCCTTCTCTGTTATGAGAATAACACGGAACACATTAATGAACTGTGTGGACACGGTGCACCAATTTGTATAATGCCAACGTGGTGCGTACACTAACTGCTGTACTTCGAAGGATCACTGGTGACTGGTTCACTTATCAGCACTTTCCGATGCTCTGTTCGTAAGTCTGAGAATTTTTTAACCTGTGTTGTCAAGTGTTATCCGAGAACTTTATCTGAAAAAGGACAAGAACACTAACTCTGTCACACCATAACGTTGAAACGGAAGTATTTGTAAATGTTATACCACATACTTCAGTTTTTAAAATCCTAAATCTAAGCTCTCCGGAACTACACAACGACTCTCATATGCATGCAAATGTGATATGTTTATTCCGGGCTCTTGACGAGTAACATTTCTCATAGGTCCCTGTCGCCCAAATGTGAAGGAATGAAGGGTTAATGTTTAACGGATGTGACGCAACGAATAGGAAGAAAAACTCAACAACACGTCTGACGGAAACTCTAAAAGTCTCAGTGAAAGATAAATGATATTTAAATGAAGAGCTTTCTGGACCTGTTATACAATAAATTAATGTGTATGGAAAATGTCCAAAAGTTTTTCACTGTCTTTTAGAATGTTTTATTAAGCAGGCCTATGTAGGGAGGTATAATATAAGGGGAACAAATGAATGCGTAGAGACGACATTATTACAACATCCAATAAAATAACCACAATTAGTTAAACATATTTTATCTTTATACGCAGTAACCACAACTGTTAATCCTTCGGTCCGACGCTTCACGTGTTTTTTTTTTTCATTTCAACAGAATAATTTTCATTTGGTTTATTTAAACTCGCTGTCGTTATCACAAACCGTATTGTGTCAGTGGCAGGATGGCTGGCGAATAATTAATTTGAAACGATTTAAAAGGACCTGTTACTAGTTTCATCGAGGTATCTGACTGGAGTAACTTAAGAAGACCACGAAAACCACTATCTGTGTCGCCGGTGACTCGGCCGAGATTCAAACCGGACGTCTCCTACATTGTACATTGCCTGCTCGGTGAATTGTTTTTATTTATCCTTTAAGCCATACGTTCAGTCAAAACTGCAGTGGCCTGGATTGTTTCAACTTGTAGTTTTGTAGCTCAGTAGCGACGTCTCGAAGGGACCTTTTGCCCCCATCTTAATGGTTGATGATGAAGCGGAAGGCAATAGGCTTCTCCCAAACATTGCTAGGCTAACAAGGTACGTGACGATGCATGTTAGAAGGCACCCTCCTCGCAGTACGGATATATTTTGATTATGAACAGCATGGTGTTCTGAGCGTGAGCCGTGTGATTGGCTACATACTCGTATTTACCCTGTGTTGTCTGGCAATTTGTCACTGGCGATCTAGTGCTGGCAAGTCTATTTTTAGACCATTAATGCAGTAGGAAACAGATTTGTGCTGATATCAGTCTTGCGTAGGAAGCAGGAGCAATACAAACGTAAGATCCGGAGGTGGAATAGGATGCTTCCTGTACAGCCAGAGATATTTCCCTTTGTCGTCGGTATTTGAGACCACCCGACGTCCTATGTAGGAATTTCCCGGGGTAAAACGGCCAGCCCGTTAAAATATTTGGAGCTATACCTCCCTTTCTCAGTAAGTTTTCTTAGTGCTGTACTTAATTAATTAGGACTATTGCTAGGAACTTAGAAATCTCACGAGACGGAATACAGAACAAAAATGTCCCAGAACGGTGGCTGAGGGAAATATTTGTATCTCAAACGGAGGAAGTGACAGGAGGGTGGGGGAATTTTTTGGTGAAGAGTTTTCAAATTGTACCCCTTACCGGAGTTCAACAGGGCGATCAAATGACCGACGATGAGATGGGCTGGGCATGAAACAGTATGGGAGAGATTAGAAATGTGTACAGACCTCGGCCGGAGAACCTGAAGACAAGAAACCACTTGGAAAACCTAGGCGTAGATGGAAGAATAATATTAAAATGTACATATGTTAAAGAAATGGGATGGGGGGGGGTGTAGACTGTTTTTGTTTTTGTAATGGTAAGGACCAAAGATGTGCCGTAAACGGAGTTATGAAATTTCGGTGTTCATATAAAGTAGTAAATGTATTCAGTTGCTGTTCGAGTGCTTGTTACTCTTCAAGAATGATCCCGCGTCATGTGTAATTAGTTAAAACACAGGACTGAAACCAGAATCTCCTTTAGAAGTTCTGTAGTTTGATATTCAGAGGACCGCGCATCGTGATATATTCTTATAATAAAAACCAATGATATGCACTATTTCTCAAGTTTATTTTGATAAAGAACTCTGCTAGCGAGGTCAGGACCTCGCTAGCAGACAGTCACCATAACTAGCATGTAAAATGCCTATTGCTGTGTATACAGTGTTGAGACTCCTGTTGATGGACAGTCTGTCCGAAACATGTAGAGTTCTTTATCAAAATAAACTTGAGAAATAGTGCATCTCGTTGGCTTTTATTATAAGAACTTCTGTAGTTTTTTTTCACAGGTTCTAAGAGGCAGAATGGTAACTGCTAGAATAAAGCAGGGAACGTTCGCTTTATCCATAACAATTTGGAAAGCGCTATTGCGTTGTATTAACGTTTCGATAAAAGCTTTTCTTACGGGAATTATTTCCTAATTGATTGCTAAAGATAAGTAATCTAGAGGATGATGAAATGCCGGATAAATCGGGCTGCATATAGGTCGGATCTGTTCTTTGAGCGATTCTGGCCCATGTTTCTCTAAAATGAATGCCAGTGGCTTGTGGAAGAGCAGGCCGCTACCGTGCAAACTTTCGAAACTCACGGGCATCCTCTTAATGTAGCTTTCCTGTCTGTAATATCTCTTCTGTCAGATAAGACGGTAGTGGTGTATAATTTAATTGCTGGCTTTGGCTTCCAACGTTGAGACTGCACCCAGCCCAGATCCAAGCAGTGGAATGGACTTTTTGCGACCAGTGCTGTACAGTTCTCTTTAAATGAGATTTGAGGTTTTCGCGCCGTGAATGCCAAGATTACGGCCTTCAGAGCCGACAGAAGAAAAATTGTACGTGATGTATGGAATTGAACACCGGCATTGGGGTTTGAGCTTGAATATGGAGGCGGCGGATTCCTCCGAAACGTCCGTACACATCTGCGAAAGTACATGACATATTCTGGGACAGTTTAATGTTATTATTTATCTAAACTTCAAAGGCAGGGAATTAGTAGAAAGGAGGCCCGATATTTATCTAGCAGTTTAATGGTACACATCTCGATATTCGTAGACCCAATACAACAAATGCGTTAAGCCACAGACTCCTTCTATTATTTCCGAATACAAAGTTTGTAGCAAGGGAAATAACCGCTGTGTATTGTGTAACAATCTTGCGAAAGTTATAATTACAGACTTGGACAAAATGCTGAGATTTTAAAGTGGCTAAAATAAGTGACTTTTTAGTTATAGCCGTGTTTCAAAGGATTTACTTCACCTACAGCCATTGGTCGCTGTCACGTTCACGGTGTCACAAGAATACGCCGTAGATGTCGTTTAATTACGAAATGTGATAGCTAAAATAAGGCGACATGTTAAAACACTATGAACTGTATGTCCATGCTCGGATCGGATCTTCCATTTTGTTCGAAAAGACAGGAAATGTCGCTCGTGAATTTTCACTTGTCTGGCTGTTCAAGTACTTTCCGTGGCGCAGCGGCCCTTCTGGGGCCTAGGCCGCCTCATGGCTGAGGTTTTCGAGATCACACACAGACTCATCACACTCGGTAGGATTGCTTTGGAAGGGGGATCGGCCTGTCACAGGGATGGCTCTTTAAATTAAATGCGAAAATAAACTAATACTGCAAGATGGCGAAAAATTTTCTCTTAATATTTAGATGTGTTGTGGTTTGTAGCAATATGTTGTGGTCTGGTAGATGGATACAAACGATTCGGGGCAAAATATTGCCCACATATCCATGTTGGAATTCCGTATAGGACTGTTTATACTAAATAGCCAAGAACTTAAATGTGTTACGTTAATTGAAAGTAAGCCTATATTGTAAACTTTTATCTTGTTCATATCCATGCACTGATATCACAATAGTGAGTACACACCGACTTCAGCACTCATATTTTGTTAAATCACTACTTTATTAACACTGTACGTACTCTAATATGTTTCAGCCCTTAGAGGGTCATCTTTAGGGATAGGAATGAATACATTTCAGCAACGTTGCTGAAATGTATCCATATTAGTGCACAGATATGAACAAGATAAAGTTTATTGATGCCAGACAGGCCAAGGTGTATACCGATAAAACATTTTCCAAGAAAAGACATACCTAACGAGTTCAGCAGTTTTGTTTGTGTAAAACACGTAAAACGTATCATCTGAGGCTTAAATTTATTAATATTAAAACAACTGGTAACTTATTATGTTGACTCACGTTGCTGAAATGTATCATTGTACTCCCTGAAGATGACCGTGTATGGGTTGAAACATGTTGGAGTAGGTGAAGTGATGATAAAGTGGTGACGTAACGCTATGTTAGTGCATGTGTCGGTGTTTCTACATACATTGCATTTTATTTTATCTCAGAGTTGCTTGTATGTAGGTATTTTAGCGTGTTAAATACCAGGTCTGTCGCATCAGAAGCTGCGGTCACACTGATGTACCGGCTGCTATTGATTGCTAGTGCACTTGTGGTCAATTGATGACGTTGTGGGCGCTGGCATCAGTTTGCGTTGTAAGTTTGAGCGTCAACAAGAATCTAACACGAAACCGTTAATTGTGTTCTATATGAGGAGAGTTCACATGTTTTAAATTCCATTGTACTCTCTACATTAAAGTGAGTGAAGTTAAAGACAGTGTGTCTGTACACGCCACAAATTTTAAAGGGGCGAATGGAGGTACAGCGCCAGTTATTCTTCACTTCGGTACTGGATGGAGATGAGTGGTCAGTCTCATTCGCCAGGGAAGGAGCCCTCTGTACCCACTGAATCGGAGGCTGCGTAGGCCCCACAGTTGGTCTGGACGTTTTGGAGTAAAGAAACACTTCCTGCCCTTCATCGGTGCTCCACGGCTGATGATTTTGCATATTTTATATACATTTAAATGGTTTTATACATTTGTAATTTATTTATAATGTGAAAGGGGAGGTCTTATGCAGTATATGATTTTCCCTGTATCAAAGATTATAAAAGGCCTGATGATAGGTTACATCTTAGTAATCTTAGTAATTAACCAACTTAATGCACAAATTCTTCTTTTATAATAAGTTTATTATATGCCTCTATATGTTTCGAGCACTATGTGCTCATCATCAGGAGGTCAAAATTGTATTATACATCATCTGGTGTCGTCACACTCTGTAGGTGACCGTCCCGTGCACCTGAGCACGGGACGGCCACCTATAGGTGTGATGATACCAGATGCTGTATAGAACAATTTTGACCTCCTGATGATGAGCACAATAGTGCTCGAAACATGTAGTGGCATATAATAAACTTATTGTAAAACAAAAATTGTGTGCATTAAGTTGGTTAATTACTAAGATTATACTAAGATGCACTGTCAGCAAAACATCAAAAGATGGGTTACATGTAGAGCCGAAACATGTAGCCTTGAATAAACTGATAAAACTAATGTTGTAGGTGGCTGTTTTAAATACACATTCTTATACCTTTTAAAAAATTGGGACTGGGAATTGTGTGACACGATTATTAAGTGCTTGTTTTTAAAGAATTTTATTGTCAGTTGAATTTTACGTATTTCGTTTGTAAGCTGGGAGCTATAAAAAACAATGTGTTTAAGTCGCCAGCTCTAATTCCAGAGAACTTCTGTCTTATATGAATGGTAGTGTCTATTAGAAGAAAATAATGAGCAATACATAGACAGCGTGTCAAAATTACGATTCAAATTATTTCCCCTATTTTAAGGTATTTTTTCAGTAATTTCTGCCGGGCAGTTCAGTTAGTATAGTGACTAGGAAATAGGCTGAACGTGCGGGACTGGGAGTTAGATTATAGGCATGGGGAGAGATTTTTCTTTTCTTCGCCGTGCCTAGACCGACGCTGGAGTCTACTCTATTTGCTATCCAGTGTTTAATGTGGAGCTGCTTCTTCGGGGACTAAACCGACGGGGGCGCGTAAATGACCACTCAATCCCATATAATACACCATAATTCTTCACGATTTGGCGTTTAAATAGACATACAGCTTTACCTTTAACCTAGGTATGAACATCATGCTATTACAGGCTACCATACGCTTGTAGTTTTCAATTTGAAACATTAGTAATTTCAGTGTGGAGGATGTACGAATTTTTTAGGTGGGTCAGATAATACTGTAGTGCTGTTTATTAATTCCACAGTTTGTCTTACGACAGGTCCATAGCCCTCTCCAAAGCGAGTTCTCCACAGAGTGCGATCTAGTGCTTCCTATTGCAATTTCCAGTATCCTCTCGTTTCTTTAAGAATATTCAATAGCTGCTTACGTCTTCGTCCTCGTGTTCCAATAACTTATAAACGTAATTTTACCGTAAAAAAACAATGTGGCGTTTCTACTATAACCTACAGATTGAAGTGTTTCAAGGGAAAAATATGTCTGAATGACAGCGTGAAGGTCCTGGTTTTGACTATGAATGTTGCATTTGCTCACTCATTTGTCAGCAGTTGAGTGTATAAAAGCTGAAGTGGAACCTGTGAGTAATTAATCAACAGGGATGTGGGGAGAATGAGGCGTCTGCGCTCAATGTTAAAATCGGCACTAGGCTTGGATAAGTGTATTTATGCAAAGACCGCATGGCCCCCAAGGAAAGAGACTCCAGTAACAAACTGGGTGGTCTCGAGTCCGGCCTGGACACTTTGACAAAAAGAAAAATTTCTTGTCAATGCCGGGAATGGTATCCATCCTCATGTCGGGTATTGGCTAAAGCCACAGAGCATATTCCAGCTGACTACTGATATTGACATCGATAGCTTAAGTTATTAACATAAACCACAGGCAATCAAACGAAAATCACTTTTAAGTGTGAAAGTGTGTGGGCGAGTGTGTGGCTGAGGAAGTCAACTTTGCCCGCTTTGTAGCTGTATGTAACATTTGTCTTTATACACTCAGGAATCAGGAAGAGCCTTTGATGGAGAAATACGACACACGTCACAGTGCTTATTTGTTAACGTTTTAAAACAAAGTACATACTCGCAGCTATAAGTAGCAACTGTCTTAACACTGAAAAATACATTTTTCTGTACAGTGTATGACGGGTTTCGTATGATTCTTACAATAAACATCTTTTACTTACCTACACAACATTACAAGGTTCTTCTTCGTCGTCTTCTTTTTCTTCTTCTTCTTCCTCTTACTCTTCTCCCTCTTCTTCTTCTCCCTCTTCTTCTTCTTCTCCTCCTTCCTCTTCTTCCTCTTCTCCTTCTTCCTCTACTTCTTATTCTCCTCCTTCTTCCTCTTCTTCTTCTTCTCCTCCTCCTCCCCTTTCTTCCTCTTCTTCTTCCTCTACTTCTTATTCTCCTTCTTCTTCCTCTTCTTCTTCATCTTATTCCTCTACTTCTTCCTCTTCTTCTTCCTCTTATTCTCCTTTTTCTTCTTCTCCTCCTTCCTCTTCCTCTTCTTCCTCTTCTTCTTCTTCTTCTTCTCCTCCTCCTCCTTCCTCTTCTTCTTCCTCTTCTTCTTTCTCTTCTTCCTCTTCTTCTTCTCCTTCTTTTTCTTTTTCTTCTTCGTCTTCTTCTTGTTCTGCGGCTGTACTATCCGAGAAGGAAAAGCGCCTCCCTCTTTGCTGTCGTCTTCCATCCATCGCAACAAACGGTTAGCCTTTGACGTACCAACTGGTGTTTCTTACCGCGAGGAAAGAACTGAATTTTTATATAATGCAGGTCTCCAGATGTTAATAGGAAAATTCAGCCCACATAACTTTTTTTTTCTCCCACAACTGCCTACTCAAAACAGTCCACTTCACTTCGCTTCATCGTGTTCAATCTTCAGCATTTGTCTCCAGCCTATCTGTAGACCTACCATAACGACGAACGGGCACTGCGTGGAAACCTTTAGAATCGTAAAAGTTTGAACGTTGGGCCACTCTGCTGTGTCTGTCATTAATAACCGTCTCTTAATGCATCTGAAATTTCTTCTTCCATTTCTCCCTAGCTCAGACATCGAAGGTACAAACAAGTGGGCGGTAGGCACAAGTGAACCCTACGCATGTCCATGACTATCTCATTTAAACATGTGTCAAACCGTGGGAGTGGTTTAAAGATAGGACTCTGATAGTTGCAGTTATGCCGCTTGGCAGAAACAGGTACTGGCATAATAATTCCGACGACAAAATTTGTGTCACAAGAGATCAATTGTTGATACTATTAGATAACTCTAGGGACATATACTACCAACTGTATCCTGATAAGCATCCCGTTTCACCGTTGTGTAGACATTCAGTGTCTCAACGGCAGGGAGTCTTATCGATCAGGGGTGTCCCAAATAGTGTACTTGCATGCATTGGTGGAACGTAATGATTAAAACGCCATTCTTTTTAAATTCTAAGGCTTCGTTTTTATACCATAGATACTATAGACCTAAAGGAAAACACCGAAGTTTTATTATTCTGTAGTAAAAATGGTAGTCTAAGAATGTATACTGTGTTTATGTATCGTTAACCGAATGCAGGAACAAACCAGAACACAGTGGTAGCTTATAAATCTTTTGGGGAAGTGGCAGAATTAAGATATTTGGGAATGACACTAGCACGTGAGAATTGCACGCATGAAAATCTTAAGTGCAGATGCAATTCAGAGAATGTCGTCAACCATTTAGTTCGGAACGTTTTGTCGTCACATTTGCTGTCTAAAAATATAAATATGAAAATGTGCATTTTAAATGCTGCCTGTTGTTTTATGTGGCCATGTTTTATGTGGGCGTGAAACTTGGTCTGTCAAGTTAAGGGAAGAACAGTGTGCTGAGGAAGATGTTCGAGTCTTAAGGAGAGGAAGTAGCAAGGGAGTGGAGAGAGTTGCTTATTGAAGAGCTTCATGATTTGTACTCCTC
>Ga0123352_10004220_pt1 | contig 21119 bp, 10 predicted proteins | sample TergutLab28metaG_FD_89700 | JGI IMG/M metagenome (GOLD analysis project Ga0123352, IMG submission 89700) | Labiotermes labralis P1 segment gut microbial communities from Petit-Saut dam, French Guiana - Lab288 P1 | ecosystem: Host-associated > Arthropoda: Insects > Digestive system > Gut ...
AGCCATTAAAATCTGGTCGTCTGCATAAAGTATCGTATTCACTAATTTCCTGTTATTTAGTTGTATACCCTTCTTTATCACTGTTTTGAATTCCTGTATTATTTTATTAATGTATATATTAAACAATACCAGTGAGAGGCCGCATCCCTGTCTTACTCCTTTGTTTATGTGTATTGGTTCAGATATACCATCATTAAATTTAATTCTAATCTTCGTGTTCCAAAATAAATCTCTGTACTAACAACCAGTACACCAACTACCTACTTGCAAAATACCATACCTCCCAGAAAAAAAAAAAACTATGTTTAGGAACTATTGAGATAAAGTAAGTGATTTCTCTAGAATTTGTTGTGCCAAAGATGCAAGCAGCAGGATTTCAGGAGGCTACTGCCTATGTATCATATGTTCCAAACAGAAACAAATCTACTTTCTTATTATAGACCAGGCAGAAATGTGTCTTTGTTGAAAAACACACAAAGAAATGAAACATAATTTTGGACTACAATATGGACACAGGCTGTGTCAACACAAACGACCAGATATGAGGAAGCTATTCAGTAGCTCAAGTAACAAAGAGGTAGTTATTGGCGCTTTCCAGTTCCCTGATTAACACTGCAGGCATTAATGCACAGCTTTCCTAACAAAGGCTGTCCTGAAGTGAAGGTGAAGAATGTTCCTGATAGCTACCCTAAAACTGAAAAAATACTTCATTGACACAACATCACAACACTCTTCTCCAAATAACAAGCTGAAGACAGCAAACAACTTAAAAGCATAATTCATGTGTTTTGTGAGGCAGTGCAAATAATGTGAACAGTGAACAGTAAAGTCTTCTGGGAAACAATGCCATGTAGACTGGTTAATTAGTTACCGATATGTAAAAGCAGCATACTGCCTCCATCTTCCAGGTAGTCCACAAAGAATACTATGTACTAGTATGAAGATGGAGGCTGCAAGCTCCTCCAAAATGTCTGTAACTAATTACCAAACGATATAGCATCATAACCCAGAAGACATCTTCAGGGTTCAAATTATTTGCACTTCTTCATAGAACAAGTGAATGATTATGATCCTAACATCACTGTGAAAACTTTAAATTATGCAATGTGAACACTACCATGAGATTTGATGTTCAGAAAGGACATTCAAAAACAGATACATGCTGTGAAGAATGTGTAGCTCTAGGGGTTCCAGTGTGGTTCATAAAATGTCTGCTAAACAGTATATGGAATGATTGTAAAGGTAACAGTAAAGGTGTCCCATTACAGGCCTGGACAGACCTTTGGGACTAAAGGAGGTTGAGGCACCTAGAATTCCTAGACAATTGGCACATGAAAGTCATGAAACTCAGCCCTACACACCGGCCACCCCTCTCCTCCAGGAGATATCCCTGGTACTCATTTCCATCAGAGGCTGAGTCGACCCCAGGCCATGAAGCAGCCAGATGGATTAAGCCAATGAGAAGTCAGTTACAGAGAGTTAGATTTAACATGTCACCAACCATACAAAACTGTGTTCTCTATATTAGTAGGTGCTGCAGCCCATTCGTTTGTTTGTTCTCACCACTGCAACCTATGCCATGGTCCCCAAAAATCATTCATCAGTCATGCAATACACGTGATCTGAGGGTTACTGTAAAATGTATTCAGTTGAACAAAAATGCTCATTTCAATATTCTGCAAAGCATGCATAATGAAAAAAAAAAGTCAGTGAAAATTCTGTAAAGACTGTCCTGCACTGATAGAGCCATGTAGAGCAACAACATACAGAATATCAAAAAAATTCTTAGCAATAGTTTCAAGGCTGGATGAAAAGGAAATAAGAAAATTTGAGTTTTTCTTGGATGAGGCATCATTTACATTAAACTGAAATGTCAAAAGCCAAAATAACATATTCTGGTGTTCTGAAAATCTCCATGCAATTCATGAGGTTTCTCTTCATGATCTTAAAGTAGGAGCCTTGTAGGAAGTTACTACATGCAAAATAACATGGGGTGTTTAATATCATTAGCTTCATGGACTTCATCTATTGTCTGGTGTTTTAAAAATAATTATGATACACAAAACAGTACGTGTTAGGACAGAAACTGGCCCAGAAACATAGCGTGCTATTTATAGGTATTATTTTTAAAACTTCACGCAATGAACAAAGTGTGTGAAGCCAATGATTTTAAACGTAATGTACCACTGTCAGAGTCTTACAGAATATTATGGCCCATGTGTTTTCAAAACAGTAAGTGCCAGCCAGCACATTCAAATGTAATTGTTACATTTTTCTTGAAGGAATAAACAGAAACAAATAAAATGTACAATTATTCCATATACGACAATGGCACACACAGCACAGCAAATTGCACAATGACTGCAATTGAAGAGGTATTTGGCAAGCAGCTCAGAAATTCCAGACTCTAGTTCCCTAGATCTCCAGACTTGAATCTATAAAATTATTTGTGAAGGACACTACAATACACAGTTTTTGTGTAAACCATCCATATTATTTACAAGGAGTAAAAGAAAATCAAAGTGAAATTGCAAACATTTCAAGACAATCAGGCCATTTTGTGTCAAGAATTTTTTTTGGAACATGTGAGCCCTGCTTAGAAGCTAAAAATTGGGATTTGAAAATGATTCTACAATGTAAAATAAGTTGGACTACCCCCCCACACCCCAAAAAAAGCTTTAAGTTCTCAATAAACAAGATTCTCTGTGTCATCAAAAATCCTATTGTTATGTAAGTACTGATCTTATTTATTAAGATGAACTAAAATCAATCCAGTCAGTGCGCTCATGGCACTCTCAGTGTGACATGAGCACTCTGACATAAAATTTTCTTGCACACTACTTGAGGGTTAAATAAAAGAGTGAGTAGGAAATGTTGTGGAAAGAATTTGATCTGAAAAAGAAACTGGTCCTTGGAAGATAAGTACACAGAAGATAACTGACAATAAAAATAATCAGATAACAATTAACATCAAAATAAAACACGGTGAGGCAAATTGTTCTGGTAAATAGAACTTGCTGCATTCAAAATGAGCCATGAAGGTAATATTAAAATGGATCTTAAAGGCTCTGGTTATAAGGATGCAATCGCCATTAATTATTGGCATACACAACTAGGGCAGCCTTGTCACTATATTGAGTGCACTTCCCCAACAGATAACATGCAGGAATTGATGTTTCATAATCTGTGGTTCTAGTGAGGAGAGAAGAAAACAATTTGCAGTATCCTACAATCGTAACAGTACACTACCATAACTGCTACTAAAAATGGTACATGTTTCACAATACAACAAACATTTGTGCATTTAACCTATCTAACCAACTTCCTATGCACTAAAAAGTAAACACTGTCAATTCACACTTTCCTTCTTACATGTTTCTGCATTCCTGGAGCGCCATCACCATGGAATCCTTAAGTGAACACAAGCAGCGCCTCCAAATTGGTCCAATGTGTAAAGCACTGATGCACTACAGTATTAAAGTCTGTGCATTCCTTTTTGTTCAACAGATTTTGAGGTACTTATGTTATTAAGCAAAAGAGATCTGGCAATGCCCTAGTACATCAAAACAATTTGTATTGCCTTGCATTTTGACATACTGTACGTTTCTTCATTAAATCAATTTGGAGAATAAACAGAAAAATTAATTCAATTTACCAAACCAACTTTACATGCAATAAAATATGAAAACAATAAATACACAATCTCCTCCATGTTTCTGCACTTCCTGCGTGCCATTGTCAGGGAGTCCTACCAAACACATCTAAACACAATTTTAAGAGAGTCCTGTTATTAAAAGACACCATGCAGATTTGTACCATACAAGTACATTCACTCTAACACAAAGATGTTCCCAAAAAATTGCAAATTCAGACTTAACACATCTACTCCAGAATGGACAGCTTCTATTGTCAGTCCCTGTTTGGACTTGGAATAGGTCATTAACAGAAAGAAGAAAAAGTTAATATTTAGAAACACAAGACAACAAATCGACAAGAAACCTGGCAATTTGAACACGAAGCACATTTCTTTGCTACCAGTGGTATCAAAAATCTAGATATAAATGAGAATTAGTGTGAGTTAATTAAAACATGGGCTATTCACCAGTTCCTTCAAATCACGTTTTTATCTGCTCCACTATGTTTGGTAATGGTCTGTCTGGTCATTGCGTTATACAACTGCAAGGAACAACTAACCGAAAGCTGTTTATACTTTTTACTTTACACAAGCGCTCTATGGGAACTGCTTCAAGCAGGAGCGAATGCTAGTCGTTCCTCTCGCTTTATACGTATACGCACACAAATTATGGAACAGAATTCACTAAGTAAACTAAATGTCACGCAATGTGCTAACGTTTGAGGTTATGGCGGAACAGAAGATAATTTTTGTAATTATATTCTGTAAAGAAACAGAAGCACCCAAGTGATTAATTTGGATAGGAATAGGAAATTCATTTCAATAATCCCTGACGTGTTTCTCTCTCAATCATCACTAAAACTTAACAATATCGCTAAATCTTACCGTATCTTTCAATCCACCGGTTCAAAACACGCACTACAACCACCGCCATCTGCCATGGTAACCACGGAATACCAAGAACAGTGAGCAGATCTCTGAGTCAACTAAGACGATTTTGACCACAGATCATATATGATTTAGACCAAGAATAGCTTGGTAGATACGAAATACGATTACTGAGCATAACCAAGAGAGCAGTAATAAAAATCGATCAATTCACAATTTTACGTCGGCACAGGGTAGCCGAAAACAAAAACCTTTGTCTTAGTCCCTCAAACATTGCTTTTCTAACAAATGTAATTACATAACGCTGAGCCATTACTCCATTAAAATTTGTAATCACTAAAATGGTTACATTCAATTAACTATAACTCATCACTCAATACATGAATTAATTATAAGTAATGTGCTTGAAAACTGTAATTGCATAAACGTTAAACATGTCAAACCAAATTCGAAACTAAAAATAACTTGTTTAGGATACTTTCCAAACTAATTAGGCACACAAGACGTGTATTCAGACTGAGTGCTGTATAATCGCTATATGAAACTAACTGACATTCCAAAAAAATACGTGAATTTTAACAAATTGCGTAATACTATTAGGCGTAAAAACAATTAGGCGGCTCTTTTGGGGGTAAGTGTTACATTAAAGGGTCTTTACGCTTAAATATTTACAAGAACAGATCATCTGTTTACATGCGTTTGCGGAAATTGCTGTGCCTAATTTCACAATACAGATATATGTTCCTGTAACCCACATATCCCACATCTAACAGCACCGATATGTGCACGGGTCGAATCAGTGGCGCCTACAATTTGATCCATGCTCGATTCGTTCCTTTGCAGTCGTTAAGCATTGCTTTTATCTGTGGTGTATATATAAAGGTTGAAATCGGGTAGGCTGACTCGAAAAAGATGCTTTTTGCATTCATTATGCCATGTACAAAAGTGTAAAACGGGTAAGAAATCGGGTCGCCAAGGAAGTAGTAATGTTGTTACCCATACCGGATACTTGGTAATGGATAACTTAGAAGTGTGCCGTCCACGGTGTGTGTATATAAACTAATAAAGTATGTAGTCAAAACACAACTATGTCTAGTTGGATGTTATATTCTTAATATTTAAAAAAACTGCATGTTTCGACCAGCAGTGACCATCATCAGGTCTTTTCTCAAAACATTAGGTTTGTTCTATATAATTCGCGTGACAGCGTGTTGATGAGATTTCGACATCATTCCTGATGGAACATAGTACACCTAGACTGTGAGTGTGGGTGAAACACTTTAATAGTACATAATGGTATACCCATGTACTATGAAAACTTAGAACAAATGAGGGTCCCGTTCTGGGAAAGCTGCGTGGAATATCTTCTTAGGCCATGCCCTTACGAAGATGTTCCACGCAGCTTCTCCAGGATGGGACCTTCATATGTTCTTAGATTTGATATTACATGGGTATACCTTTATGTACTATTTAAGTTTTTCACCCATACTCTCAGTATAGAAGTACTATGTTCCAACAGGGGTGATGTTGAGATCTCTTCATCAGCACGCCATCACGCGAATTATATAGAACAATCTTAATGTTTTGAGAAGAAACCTGATGATGGCCACTGCTGGCCGAAACATATAGTTTTTTGAATATTAAGAATATAACAGCTAACTAGACGTACAATTGTGTTTTTGAGTACGTGCCCTCTTATTAGTTTGGTAATGGATATTTGTAAGTTTGTTCCAAAGTGGTAATAATATCATTCAATTCAATTAATGTTTATTAATGTGCCAAGTCAACAGCTGGATGGCCAATTACAGACAGCACAACATATAAACACAAATAACAAAGGACAACAAACAGGACACATATGAAACAAACTCATATAAAACAAAGAACAGCATACTTAAGTAATTAAGTAGCATAAAAAACTAATAATAATATTAATATCAAATTTGTGTGTGATAATTTGTCTTCTCAAGATATCTATATCTCTACAGACTGACAAAATAGACATATGGCTGAAATTGAAACACATGTTAGCTAAATGATTACAATCATAACTCATATGAAACGAGCTGCTGCTTTAAAATGTTGCAAAATGTAATTTGGTTGTAAATATTGCTATATCTCTGCCAACAAAAGTTGAAAATTGATGGTGATAATAATAAATCATTTTCTCATTTATTAATGTGCTAGTTCAGCAGCATAGTGCCAATTATAAATCTAGCATAAAATGTACAAAATTAATAGAACTAATATACAGAACACACCAGCATGGGGCCAATGTTAGAATTAGCACATAATATACAAAATTAACACACTAATATACAAAATGCACTTACCAGCACAGAGCCAATTTTAGAACTATCACAAAATACATAAAATCAGCAGAATCTAATTTATAAAACACATACAGTTTAGATTTGCTACAGGATCAGAGGTTTAGAGAGTTTCTGAAGTATGTAGTTAAAGTATCAGATACTAGCCAATCGTATTAACTGAGACTGAGCGTCCATTGAATGTGTAAGTTTAACTTTTTATGTCGTTTGCCATCAAAGCACATCAGGCGGAAGGACAGTGTCAACATTGAGAGTTAACGTTAAACTGAAATCTCTTTAAAGTTTCCAAAAGGGTAGGACAATATTTTGAACCATTAAAAACATTCGTTAAAGAAAGAACATCTAGGTAATGCCTTTGAGCACTTAAGGTGTGTAATTTCAAGTAATTTAAAAGTTCACCATAGCTGTAATCTAGGTGAGTGGAAAAACAGTGATGACAAAGAGACACAAACTTCTGGATGCGCTCAAACTTACAAGCATCTGAAGAATTGATAGAATTCCATACACCAAAGGCATACTTAAACTTGGGTCTGACTAAAGTGCATAATAATAATAATAATAATAATAATAATAATAATAATAATAATAATAATAATGTGGCTGGAACCATTTCAGAATCACCCAGACAGTACTTGAGCAACATACCAGGAAAGCATGGAATTATAGAACTACAATAAACAGCTATTTTGGGCACTGCACACACACTATGGAAAGTGCTAATGTTAAAGTACAAAACATTTCATGGGCAAAATAACGTTACATGTAGCACAAATTGTAAATACAGAACAGCCTCAGAAACGGTTTGTTTCGGGTATACAAGTGTAAATACCTCACGTTAAGATGTTAAGGATGATAATGTTGTTGTTTTTGTTGTTGTTGATGATGATAATAATAACAATAATAATAATCTAGCTTCTGTGTTGACTGTCATACCTTGCATGTAGTAATTTTTCATTCCTTTGTTTCATTGCTACAGTCCAGAAATTTGAAATAACAATGGAGAGGTGTGCAATTTGTAATGTGAGTGTGCTGGACACAGAGTCTTGGAAAGCCCATCTCCGGGGCAAGAAACATCTAAGAGCACTTCAATTGGAGGAACAGAGGAGAAATGCAGAACAGAAGGGAATATACGTTAGAGGTTTGTTCAGTTTTGTATTTTCTGCCTGTTATATACAGGCCACTTGGTTATAACGGTGTTATGGGAATGATAACTTTTGCTCCCTGTATCCATTATCCATAATACTCATTAACATAATAACCTGCATTTGTTATACAGTAAATATAAAGATATGTTCAGTGACAGTATAGAAAACAGAGATTTATGTTTAACATGTTTATTAAAAAAGTAAACAATTTTACATGAACTAAAAGCTTAAAAGTAAACACATCAAAAGTTTCCGTGGGTACCTCATTAGTAACTCCCCTTTTTACAGAGAGAATTTAGAATTGGTGCCTATTGTATAGATATCACTTTGAGGTCTTCAGAATTTACTGTCAGCATACGTAATGATTTAAAAACACCACTGGTAGTGCCACTTTTTTCAAAATATTCGGTAAACATTTCCACATCATTCCACATTCCACATGAGATTGCAAGTAAATTGGCATACATTTTGTAGGAATTGTTTTTTTCAATACATGCAATCTTGTCTTAATCACCTTTTTTGTTTATTGTGGTCTGTTATGTCACTCATTGCAGGAATTCAGAATTTACGTGATTGTCATCAACATTAATACAATTTTCAGTGTCATTTGAATGATCAAAATTGTAATTTCATTTTATTACAGTAATTTTGATAGTGGTAGATTGTTTCCATTGGTTGATTAGTGTACACTGTCCTGGTGATAAACCAGATTTCCAAAAGACATTGAAGACTGTTGCATCTTCTTTAAAACAGATTGTTATCTAATACTTATTTCCTTCAGTCAGTAAACTGGGGAAATGGAAATTGCCTGCAATAGCTCTTGAAGCTTTTAATTATGACATTGTCCATAGGCTGCACACCGGAAGTTGCATTTAGAGACAAGACAACAGTTTTACATTGAATAAATACAGCATATGAATGTGTACTGGACATTTGTCTACCAGGAATAACATTTTTCTGGGATTCCTCCTTAGCTTTTTCTACATTTCGTTTAAATATGACTGATGTTATTCATATTCTGTTACTAGTTGCTTATTTAGTAGGTAGCTCTTTATGTTTTTGATACATGGTTTTTGTTGTTATAAACAGTCAATTTTTCAGTTTTTTTTAATGGTATCACACATTAAAATTGTTAATTTTTTGATAGGAGCCATCCAGTTGTGTTTACAGTGATAAAGCAATTTATTCAGTCAATAACACAATGTGTATTATATTATCAATATTATAAACTAGGTGACATGTTTCGGTTCACTGAAGCATCCTCAGGCCAATTCTTACAACAAAGTAAAAAACGCACTCAATGAATGTACCTTTACTTTGTTTGAAGAATTGGCTTGAGGATGGTTCAGTGAACTGAAACATGTCACCAAGTTTATAATATTGATAATATAATATAGGTTGTGTTATTGACTGGATAAATTGCTTTAAAATTGTTAATGATCTTGAGGTTTTCTTCTGCCATCTCATTTTTCATCTTTGGATTTAAATGTTGCATTAGGCATCATGTAATAAAATGGTACCCTTTCATCTGCATGTTTTTTTCACTCTAATCTGCTGACATTCCATCTAAAACTTTTTCACCCATTCACTTGCCACTTTTTAAACTTATCGAGCCTGCCATTTGTACATGCGTAATTCTTGTGCTGCAATTGATTTGCAAATTTTTCTGCCTGCCTTTAAAATTGGGTTGTTAATTGGAAAGCATTTATCTGTGCTTTGTTCCATTTCAACAGTGTTTGATCAGAATGCCCATGTCACATTTTGTCATTTTCTTCTTAGTAGTGGTGATGTTTTCTGATGTTGATAACATAATTTATTTGCTTTTATGTAAGTTTGAAACTGTAAAAGATGTTAAATGCCATTTTTTGGACACTGCAACATTATTTATCAGCATGAGCACTTTCACACATAGACATTTTGTTTTTTTAATGAACATGTTGCTCATTTATGGGCAGGATCTCCACTAATTATCGTGACCACCACCACAAAGTTTCTATGAAGTTGTAAGCCTATGAGTTTCAGGAATATTTGATGTGGAGATGTATTACATCAGGTGTTCCCAACCTTCATGTGGGAATGGATGTCTTTGGTTCAGAGAGGTGGGCACCATTGACTTCCACCTGACTTCCTTCTGTTGGAAACTACCTGATGGCTGTAGAAGTGATGAATGTCATTGGTTTGGGTGGGAGAGGACAAAGAAACCTTTGCATGGGAATTCCTTATTTGGATGAAGAGATTTGTATTCATTAACACCATAGTCAGTAGCCAGTCTGCAACAGAGTTTGAGTTCATGAACTCAATAAAGTAATCAGATGAGGGAATAAAGAAATCTTAGATCTCATTAAATGTTGAAGGGGCTGACCACTGCAGTTAAGAGATCACCATGTGTACACAATTTGCTTGATATAACCTGAAGTGTGCTTGTTATGTACCTGATGTATTTGTATGCAGGTGTGTTCTTTGGGATGTCATTTGCTCATTTTAGCCATGATATCTCAAAACCTGTGTTCATTGTGAACAGGTTTGACTGTACATGAATATTCAGTAAAAATAAGTGTGTGTACAGAAATGGCAAGAAAAGATGTGTTTCTTTTGTGACCACTGAATTTTTTGAAACCATCGCAGGCCACAACCTTTTTTAAGGTTTAATACCGTTCTGACATTCTGGAAACTCCTGCTTCCAACATGCATTCACATATGTAGGGAATGTGTTGAACTTCTCGTCATTAGGACCTACTTATAGGGAATGAGTTGAACTTCCAGTCATTTAGGCTGAAATGCAGGGAATGAGTTGATCTTCCCATCATATGGGCTGAGATGGAAGGCATCAATTGAATATCCCAGTTGCACTGTTTTAAGCAAAGCTTGGTATATTTTTTAATGTTATAACATCCATCATATGTGAATCTGCATGTTCAGGATTTTTGTTATCAGGGAACTGGAGACTGTCTTGCTTGAAAGGGAAGTACTCTCTGGGAGTACAGAGTGGTGAAAAGATCACATTCCATTGCTGTTTCAGTCTTATTTATGTGAGGGCATTGTGATTATGCTTGTGATACTGTCTTGTGTGTATCATGCAGTGTTGTATAAATATGTACATCAGGCACTTAACAGTCTCCTTCAGCAGGATTATGAATAACCAGCTAATGTGAATGCTCTTGGGATTACTTCTAAGAAGAAGAAGAAGAAGAAGAAGAAGAAGAAGAAGAAAAAAGAAGTGTAGCAGATATCAGAAAGAGAAGATATTCAGTAACTAATATAAATGTTATTCATGAGAAGGAAGATGTTGGCTCTTGAAAGATATGAGTAGTGCTGAATTTTATGCATTAAAAATTAGAAAAATGGTTATGTATCTTCTGTCTGAAAATTACCAGTATGCTTCTAAGTCATAAATTGTTACACTTTAACTGAACATGAAACACAAGTGAATTGAACAGGTGAAATGTTCTGAATAAATGTGTGATAAAATATATGCTACAACCCCTTGTTTATGCAGATATTTCATCCATTCTGTAGTCTGTTTATGACAGGTCCATAGCTTTTTACAAAGTGACTTCTCCACAGAATGCCATCTAATGCTTCCTCTTTTAGTTTCAAGTATCCTCTCATTTCCTTAGGATCAGTAACTTCTTACTTCATCTTCATCTTACCTTCACTTCTATCCTTCGTTCTATCTTTCCATCAATATCGTGTGTTAGAAGCCAGTTGTTACATGAGATGTGACCAATCCAGTTAGCCTTCCTTCTTTGTAGTGTATCTAGGATATTCCTGTCTCCCTTATCTCTATGTAATACTTCTTCATTTCTCACACAATCACTGGAACTGATTTTCTCAATCCTTCTCCAACATCATATTTCAAACCTTTGAAGGTATTTTCAATCTACTTTTTGAATTGTCCAAGTTTCAGCACCATACAAAGCTGTACTTGAAATGTAGCACCTTACTAGTTTCTTTCTTTAATTTAAGTCCATTTTGCTGGTGAAATGTATCTTCTTGTTGACTCCTTCTTTTGCCATGGTAGTCCAGGATTTAATTTCACGTGTACTTCTTGCATCATGATACCCCAGTTGTTTTGAACTGTCATAATTTGTAATGAGGATGGTTGCCTTGCGATTCTCATTACCTTAGTTTCTTCCACATTCATTTTCATTCCATAGTATCTCTCAGTTTTCATGAAGCCATCACCAAGGCATTCCTGTAAGAAAATATCACAGTTAACAACTACATGAGCCAGAAAGTGCTGCAAAGTTTTCTGTGCATCTGAGATTGAAAACTTGATTCATTGTACAATGAAGTGCTTGAAGAATGCTTTTTTAATCAGGGGCACACTGAACTGTCCACTACAGTTTTCAGTACTGCATAATTCTCATCTGTCCCTCTCCAAAATATTTTCTTATCTATTAATTTATTTGTACCACATTTTTGCATGGTGACAGTTGTCTTGTGTTATTGGCCAGTAAGAATTAAAAATGCAATTTTTATTGCAGGTTTTCCCCATCACACAGATCAAATGCAATTGAAGGACTTTTTTAGCAGGTTTGGGCAAATCCAGAAATTTACTTATGGCTATCAGGGCACATATGCTATTATTCAGTTCTGTAACAGGTTTGTACTAACAAGCAGTTTGCACTGACTGCTGTTTGTGTGATCAAATTTTGTTTGTTTGTGTCTGTTTTTTTTATTGCTGCTATTGGCATTGCTTTATTTTCTTTCAGCCGAGATGCCGAATTTTGCTTATCAAACAAACTGTCTTACTTTGGATGTCCTCTGAGTATAAGCCAGCAGAGAGTACCCAGCACAGTGAATAAAGGTAAGGCAGCATAATGAAGTGTTAACATTAATTACAGGGCTATATACATAATGTCCCACTCACTACTGAACCCGGCATTTCTTTAATAATTCTAACACCAATGAAGATATTGCAACGAAATGTGAACAGGAGTATGTTCGTTGTGTGAGAAATGAAGAGATGTGTCTGTAGTGAGCCTAATCGTTGTGACACGGTAAAATTATTAAAGAAATGCTGGGTTCGGTAGCGAGTGGGACACACTGTATATTTAGGCCCTTTCTTGTGTTTATCCAAATATGACATGAGATTTTTTTTGTCCTAATTTGTCATCTGGAAAATCAGGGAGTCAAGCTTATATTCATCCACAAAGCCTTACATTTGAGTAAGTATAGTGAATTAACTTTACATTAGCTTCATGATAGGCCGTCATTAATGTATCCTTTGACAGGCTCAACACACGGCCGTGTAAGTGTATTTACATGGTCAGAAAGTTAATACTCTCCGGAGAAGTTAAGTGAGTCGCATCAACTGTATCCACTAATTGAATTGCTTAGTAGCTGTTGTGTGTTCGTTGTTCAAGGTACAAGTACATAGACTGAAAGCGTAACAAGCAAGCTGTTGTAGGTCCTTTTGCGTGGTTCAGGACAGTGCCTGTTAGCTTTGTCATGTCTGTCCGCTTGTCCGTCTGTCTGCATATATCATCACAGCTCCCACTGGACACACTTCCTAGAAATTTCATATTGGAGATTTCTATGATAATCTGGCAAGAAAATTCATGTTTGGTTAATACTGGGACAAAAAATATTGTGCACTGTATGTGAAGACCAAATTATGTTTTATTATTGCTGGCAACATCAGATCACCATAAAAGCTCTCTCTTCTAGTGAAATGTTATCAGGCTATTAGGATAGCTGAGGAGATAGAAATATTACTTGAATGTGTCACAGTGTTACATTATTCATAAATTGCCTATTCTTGTTGAGACAGATTTCTCATCTTGAACATGGTTTTCAGTGAAATTTGGCATTGAAAGACCATTGACAGTTGCAGAGGGAATATAACTTTGGTCCATTAGCCAAGCATAAACTTTTCTTCTCACAGAGATGAGATGTGAGTAGTATTTTTCAAAAATTGCTCATTGTGCCAGAAATTAGTATGTGACATGACACCTAAATATGATTAAAATTAGCAAATTTTATTTGAAATACAGTGTTCATACTTACACAACTGTCTGCATAACCTTGTAAATATATGCATGTAAAAGGATTAAAATTTGATACTGATACTACAGAATATTTCAGTATAAGAATATTCCAAGTATTTTTCAATTTTATGAATATTTAATTAAGCCTAAGGACAAATAATTTATGGGTATGCATTAGAAATAAGCTGTACAACAAAAACAACATGTTTAACTTCTGACATAAATAAACCAACACAACACTGCATGAAAGAGTGAAAATGTAATTAGTAAGTTACATTATACTAAAGATGTGGGTATATAACAATATGAATTTTTATAACATTCCAAGCCAAGACAGGTTATATAATTCAGGCTATATGATATGATGATTGCCTTTAAAATTAGTATTGAACATTTTAATGTACTTGACATATTTTAACTGAAAAGAAATTCTTTTAACACAAGGCGTATTTGAAATTTGGCAGAAAGTATAGTTCTACTGAAATATGAAGAGTAAAATTGAGACAGAATACATATGTTCAGTAACTGCTGTTTTAGAATATGTTAATAGCAGACATGTTTAACACAGAACATAAATTCATTTTTATTAAATTTTTGTAAACTTGTTAGTTTCACAACTGCTAGTTAAGTGATCCCCTGTTGATGGTCCACAGGGACCAGCATATGTCAGAATTGTACTAAGAATGGTGCTTGGTACACTGATGTATAAGGGTGGTACTTGTTACAGCATTGTATAAGGGTGGTACTTGTTACAGCATTGTATAAGGGTGGTACTTGTTACACCAATGTATAAGGGTGGTGCTTGTTACAGCAATTTATAATGGTGGTGCTTAGTACACTGATGTATAAGGGTGGTACTTGTTACAGCATTGTATAAGGGTGGTACTTGTTACACCAATGTATAAGGGTGGTGCTTGTTACAGCAATTTATAATGGTGGTGCTTGGTACACTGATGTCTAGGGTGGTGCCTGTGACACCTATGTATAAAGGTGATGCTTGTTACAGCAATGTGTAAGGGTGTTGCTTGGTACACTGATATATAAGGGCAGTGATTTTTACAGTAATTTATAAGGGTGATGCTAGGTACACTGATGTCTAAGGTGGTGCCTGTGACACTGATGTATAAGGGTGGTGCTTGTTACAACAATGTGTAAGGGTGGTGCTTGGTACATTGTTGTATAATGGTGGTTCCTGTTACACCAGCATATATGTACGCAGTTGATTTTTATTTACATTAAAATGGTATCAAGTTTATGTTCATCAGCAAGAACTGAAAGCATCATTGTTGCTCTCAGTTCTTCATGTCTTCTTGTTTTGACAAGTTCTGATTTTAATCCTTTGGCATGAATTGTTTTGTTGGTCAGCATATCAAGAAAGACTAATGTTTTATCCGCATTACTTATTTGTGCTGAAAGGCAATCGTGTTTTCAGTGCTGGTTAATTATATGATGCCCATGTGCCATTAAATCGCAGCATAGCCTGTGGTAAGTTTTTGCACTTATGTTTTACAAGAAATATTTAACACTTTATGGTGTATAAACCTTACTGTCCGATGATTACTGGCTTTCAAATCTTGCCACAGAATCTGCAGGGGACTGAGCAACTTCCAGTACCTTCATTCATAGTCTTTCTTGTAACAAGAAAACCGTCTTCACATGTTTATATGATGAACTCTACAACATTTTTGTCAGTGGCATTGAAATTCCTCTGTGTGAGCCCATAAAATACTTTTCAGGTTGAATTTTCTTCGCTTAGTAATAATTCATTTTGTCTCCATCACTATGCGTTGTACTGCATGTTACAGAATTGCTGTTCTGCAGCACAATTGTTTGCTTCTTCAATACAATTTAATTACCAGTGATTTAAAATTATAAACATAACAGCAGCCCACTGATTTTGGTGTTTTAGGTGCTGTTGTACCCTTCCTTTGAGCAGTCACCCATGGGTTTTACAGAATACTGTAACTTTCACATCTCACTTCCATGATCTGACTTGAAATATGATATGATATATATTTAACTGCCATTGGGTTGACACCCAGTGGCAATAGTGCACTACACATTTACACACAAACAATACATAGAACAACACAATGAAAACAGAGTATACAGAACAGAACATACATAACAATAAAAATACATAAAAATAACAATATATAAAAATAACAATAAAAATACATAATTTACAAAATTAAACAGAAGCATACAAAATGTACACCCATATATTGAATGATAAAAAGAATGGAACCAAAAGAATATGAAAGAATGTGATAAAAGAAAAAGCCATATAAGCAGCAAACTTCATATGATCTATATAGCTACTAATAATTTTAGACACCCTGTTACTAAGACTTTCACTACACTTCACTTCCTCTCATTTAAAATTACCCAACTACACTTCACTACCCTCTCATTTGGCTTAACTCCATTTAAATTTCCTACCACTCCATTTCACCTCACATCACTACACTTCACCTCATCTCACTTCACTTCACTGCACTTTTAATGATAACATGTATACTTGGTGTGGCAGCTGTGTCATTTTCTTTATGCACCTAGCCACAGCAGATACAGGATCATTTACTGTATTCAGAGATCATGTTTAACTGTGTGCACAATTGTAAGGCCTACCCTTTTTTTTTAGATGAATTGGGAAAAATGCTTATTTTATATTCAAGACAATATGGTATTTTGGCTGAAAGGCACACATGCTATTTTGAGTCCTATCTTTTATTGTTGCCTTGTCACATATGTCTGTGTTGAGACTATTAAATTGTGGTTTTAACATTTGGAGACTGATATAGAGGTCCTGGTACAAAGTTTTGATGCATTTTGTTGAATAGGGCCACCTAATGTTCCACAAATTGTGGGCTTGAATCATCTGCACATAATGAATGCCCTGTCATCATGTGAGAATAATTTCCAGAGCCAGTTGTCAGCATTACTAAATGAAATTCATCTGTCAGACAACAGTAAATATGCACTGGTTTGTAAGGACTTGGAAGACACATTTTCTGCTTCGTGCCATGGCTGCAGGGCATATCCATTTGGTTCTGCTGTAACAGGCCTTGCTTTTAAAGGTAGTGACTTGGATGTCTTCATGGATCTCAGTAAGTGAACCTTCCATTTTGTTGTTTTTGGAAGAGAATTGAATTTTATCTGTAAGATGACCAATTTCAAGGATAAATGGTTGCCTTAATGGCATCAGAATTGCAGCATATTTCAGTGTATGCTTTTATTCTTACACACACACTGCACAAAATCAGTATTAGCTGTTCCGTATAAACATGCATGCTGTACTTAGCCACAGTAGCACATAAAGTAGAGGATACTAGATTGACCATATTCATTAACACAGAAATACAGTTGAATGAACACCTTCAATGTGACTAGATTTGCAATATGACTGTGGACACTTCTGTCATTTCCTGGCCAAAATACTAGGTGCTGACACTACTGTTTTTTTAATACATAGTTTTCCTCTCATTATTTGTCTTTCTCATTTCATACAACATGAACCTAACTGCTTTTACATTGTCTGCAGTATCATATGTGCATGTGGTGTAGGTGGCTATGTTTTGACTCCAGGGAAGTAAATACCTCGATCTTATGGTCTGGAAAGACTTTGGTTTATAAGTTTTCACATACTTTATTTTCCCAAATTTTCATTTGTTTTTATAACTGTATTTTTTATTTCACACATGGTTGTACAAAGTCCGTGTTCGTGAGATTTTTGGAAATGCTACTGTGATAGCAGCAACTGCTACAGAATCTTTGTTGGTGGCATAAGTGAAATTTGTTTTTGTTATGTGTTGTAGGTGTCTTATGCTCATCCCTCATCCTGCGCTTGTTTCTTTACGTGCTGTGTTGCCACTTTATCTTTCTGTGTCTTCCTGTTATGAGATTTATGAATAATTAATCAGCTTCAATTCTTCCTCATCGTTTGGTGAAAATGATTGAAGTTGAATAAAATGGTATGTTGTTCATATTCTTTAATACTGGGGCATGCAGCGTTAATTTATTATTTCCCGCTTCTTGCAGCAAGCTTACAATGTAATGCTACTTTCAGTTCTTCATGGGGCATGTGGTATCAGCCATCATCATTTAGCATGCTGCTGCACGTTGTTGCCTTTCTTAATCTTGAATCATTGAGCTCCATTCCTCTTAAAGACAGACGTAAGTCAAGGGTTCTGTTTTGGGGTGTGGTGCTGCATGAATGAGTAATCAGATCCTGACAGTGTCCAAGATATTTTGACCCTTGAAGATGAGGACAGTATCTGGTTACCCAGTGACACAGCATTTTATCCCAGTAATATGGAGTCCTCAGCTGCACCACTGTGAAAACTTCAAAACTCACAGAGGCAGGGTCTGTCTCCAATTGGTTTTCTTTACCAGACATTGGATGGTGTTCAAAGAAAATTCTTCTGTCCCAGTATTGTGCCTTGAAATTTGGTGCCATATTAATTGCTATAGGCAGTGATGTCTGTAAACCTTGGTGCTTCATTTTAAGACAACCTTAAATTGCAAAATGTAACCTTTTCTTTTCCTTTGCAGATGCGACTCCAGCAGGAGGAAGTGTGAGCACATCTGTTTCAGCGTCATCGGACAGCATAAACCGCGCAAAGAGATTGCTGCAGCGTAGACGAAATGTATTCACTTCTGTCTTTGCAATACCAAAAGCTAAAACTCCAATTGTGAAATTTAGCCACATACCTACAGGGATTATCTGTGACTTATCATTGAAAAATGCACTTGGTGTCAATAACAGTGCTTTGATCAGGTTTTATTTATCCATGGATCCACGGTTACAACCATTTTTGCTCATAATAAAATACTGGGCTAAAAAGAATGATCTCTCAGGACATGGCAAAATCAGCAACTATGCCTTAGTGATGATTGCATTGTTCTATATACAGCAGTTGGAGGATCCAATTATCCCACCTGTTACCACATTGCAGGAAGGTGTGAACAGTAAAGTGATTATTGCTGGCTGGGATTGCAGTATTAATACAAGTTTTCCATCACATACCAGTAATACAATGTCTGTACCAGAACTTCTGTGTAGATTTTTCAAATTTTATTCTCACTTTGACTATGGAATGAAGGTAATATGCCCATTAACAGGCACTTCCGTGCCGAAATTGATGTTTCAGACACCAGAAGAATTACCAGAAGCCATGCATCAGTACAAGGAATATGTGTCCAGCTCTGGTTCAGGCATTCTGGGACTCAAGGTGGACTGTGATATGTGTGTTCAGGATCCATTTGAATTGCAACATAATGTTACTGCAGGAATGTCTTCAAAAGCACTAGACAACTTCAAGAAATACTGTGCAGGTGCTGCTGAGGCATGTGATGAAGAACTGTCTGCAGATTCAGGGGCACCAGGTTTCTTGAAAAGACTATTGTATGAAAGTATCAAGCCTTTGGATATGTCCACTCACATAACTATTCCACTTGGCAAGTATCTCACTTCCACATTGCCAGAGAATGATTCTGCACAACAAGAAGTTTCTGCTAACATAGAAGATGAACTGAGAAAGGGGTGGTATAAGTCAGTTCTGAAGTTCCTCATAGAAATATTTGAAGATGTCATGAAATTTAAAGTTGAGTTTGAAGAATCTGAACCTAACAGAAAGATACGGAAGCTGGAAGGGTGTTCAGATGTGAGTGAGCAAGTGCAGGTACTTCATTGTGCTGGCTGCTATAGAGTGTGGGAAGGACGTAAAGCTGCTTCAAAGGAAGTGAGCTTTCCAGAAAACGTAGTAGCTATCACAAGAGAAAGAATCATATCTGATTTTATAGTTGCAAAATATAAAGAGCAGGCTGCCACATGTAACCCAGTTACTACATTTCAGTGCCTTTTTCATCCAGAACAACAACCAACTCGAGTAAGTCTTGAAATGTATGATAAAAAATCTGATAAAGGGTGTTTTAAGGCCTTGGTTGGATTTCTGCATGCTCGGCTGCCTGTTTGGATTGAAAAATGTTTGATGTGGCAGCATAATGAACAGGCGGTCAAGAAAGAGTTGTAGACATGTTATGCCACATGAAGGTCACGCCTAGTTCCCCAGGAGCTACAACTGTAGTGTTAATGGGCCAAAATGTTGGAAATTTATTTTCATCTTGATGGTAACCTCAACCATGAGTGTTTGAGGAAGTATACCTTGGTTTCAACCAAAAAGCATAAAAGTCCGGTGTTCATTACATATTTGGCTGAAAGCTCATACCAGTACCCTATAGTTGTATGTAACAAAATATGCTGCCATAAAATGTTCCTATATTTGTTGTATGAAAAAAATGTACATGTAGACATGAGAATGATTTATGTATATTCATCACATTTTCCATGCCTGATGTGCAAATGATTAGTATTTCTGACCCTTATCATGTGCAATTGATATTTTTGATGCCAGCATTTAGGTTTGTGTTTGGAGGGGTTTGAGTGTGTGATCTTCAAGGTAGTTTTTGACATTGCACAGAAAACAACTAGAATTAAATGTTAATAAATACATGTGTGTCTTTGTTACTTTTAAGTTTGACATAAGCACAGGACAAAATTTTACCACAGACCAGGGTGCTCAGAGCATTCATTTCCTAGTATCTGCCTTTTGATTGAAACACCTTTGTTCTGACTGACCATCTAGAGAGGCTGTACAATAAACACCATAGTATTTAATTCACTTGTCTGACTTGCTTGTGATGACATGTATGTTTTGGCCAAATTAGACCATCCTCATTGTCACAAAATAAATTTTGTGAAACCATGACAGTGTTATATAAAAGAAATTTAAAAACTATACATTAGTTAAAAATAGAAATATAAAATGTAAAATTATAAGTTAATTACTTTCTGTTTGAGTGTATATGCCAGCAGATGTAATTGTACTGTATATACATGAGCCTACCTGAGGTGAGAGTAGTTGTCTCCTATATTGATGTGTTTGTGCCCCTTAGACTGGTACTTATACTACCAGTGTTATGCAAATTAATCTTCCTGTCTTGCCTCGCAACGGGGGATGAACACAGGCCGAACCAGACGGACATAACATAAACAAAACTGCATGCTACCAGATAACCTCATGTACAGTCTGTCTTAGTAACTTCATTCCTACACTAATTTACGCTC
>Ga0123352_10004221_pt1 | contig 21118 bp, 9 predicted proteins | sample TergutLab28metaG_FD_89700 | JGI IMG/M metagenome (GOLD analysis project Ga0123352, IMG submission 89700) | Labiotermes labralis P1 segment gut microbial communities from Petit-Saut dam, French Guiana - Lab288 P1 | ecosystem: Host-associated > Arthropoda: Insects > Digestive system > Gut ...
CGGGGCGTGCTGCTGACCACTCACCACCTTCTAGTGCCGCGGTCATGGAAGAGTAGAGCTATACCTCTACCCACCCTCTGGGCCACACCGGGCCTGTAACGGGATCACTTTACCTTTACCTTTTACCCTTTTTTACGTTTTTTTATAGACTGCAGTACATATTAACGCAAAGTTTTCCAAACTTTATTGCTGTGGAGAGACCTTTTGGTTCTTAAAAACTTGTCTTATTCCCACATCAATGAATCCAGACAACTTTTAATCGAACACACCGAAGACCGGTGTAATCGAACTGAGTTTATTGGTTTGTTGTGAAGTCAATGTGTTCTCAGTAATTTTCTTGGATTCTCTCTCTCTTTTTTGGACGGTTGCTGTACGTAGGGTTTCGTAAATATAGTTTACTACCAGCGGTGCCATTTCATTGTATCTTACGCTTAAATTAAGTTTCTGTTAACGGCGCATTACTTATTCCAGAATTATGAAAAATTAAAATTCGACATTAGAGAAGGTTGCCACCCCCACCCCACCCCAAACTCCTCACAGAGCACAAACTTGGAAGCACTGTATGGAAATATAAAACGAAAAAGCGTTGTGAACTATACAGAATCGTATGACTGCAGTACATGCATTGATGCACGTAGAAATGCACGCACGAATGATTATATAATTTCTTTAGTGTATTTAATGTGCGCGGTAATATCTTGTGTTCTGCTGCCTGGAAAACTTCAAGAAAGTCGGTAGCATGTAAATATATATATATATATATATATATATATATATATTTTAAAGCTCGAAAACAACGTTAGAATTAGATTCAGTACTTCTGAGAGTTTGCAGCACGGCATGTCTGTGTAGGCTCACCTCGGTATTTGCGAGAATACGTTCCTTATATAGTCGCAAGTAGGATCAGCGGCTTCACTTTGACATTACTTACTTGCTATTATTACTTTCTATCTGTATCAACTCCTTGATGCTGGGTCCATCTTGAGAAGCTAGTCAAGAAATACCCACAGTTTTGTGGAACCTGAAGGCTCATTACCGCATTCACAAAAGTCCGCCAGCTGTCCGTACTTGAGCCAGATTCATTCCCTGCCCTCATCCCAGATCTTGAAGGTCCATTTTAATTTTAACTCCCATCTACGCCAAGATCTTCGTAGTGGTCTCTTTCCTTCAGGTTTTTCCACCAAAGTACTGTATGAAGCTGTTCTGTCCCCTGTACTTGATACATGCCCCGCCCAACTCATTATTTTTTATTTGAACACCCGACTGATATATATATATATATATCAGTCGTGTGATCTGTACTCCTACCAAATATATATGGTGGGAGTACAGATCGTAAATCTCCTGTTTTATGCTGTATTCTCCATTTTCTTTCTTTACTACATTTACAGTTTAGTTCCATTACTGATGTAGTCTTTTCTTATTCGAGTCCAGAGTATGCCGAGGATACTAAAATAAAAGCGAAACTTTGCAGGGTGTTACCGCCGCGAACTGAGGTGGATAGTGGCGTAATGTGAGCGAGTTAGACTTTGAAAAACTGCGCGAAGCCCGCGAAGAAGTGCCACAGAAATTTCTCAAAGGAATGTTCTGTCTGATATTGTAGCACCGCACATCGACCGCGAATAGGTAGGGATGTGTATAGTTCAGTTATCGGTCGGGTGTGTATAGCAGCTTACCATATTTCATCGAAACCCGATGCTGGCTTAGTCCGTCTCAGTGTTGGAACTTAACAGACGTAGTCTGAAAAGAAGACTTGGTAACATCATTAGTTTAATTTAAACTACAGCTCGTCAGATTCGTTGATGACCCTTGTTATTGAGCTGCTTTATAGTAACTTTACAACTCACTGTGTTTTACATAGCCTTAATAGGCTACCCTTTTTTTAGTCCGTCCTCTCTAAGCTTAAAGAGTAGTTTGTTTTCTTGACATGCATATGAGTAGATGGGGATGGGCTTCCTTTTAATAAGTTGTGCATGAGTTGAGCTGCTCTTCCCTTTGTGTGCTATCAGTCTTTAGTAATTTAGTAACCTGATAATTGGTGATTATGCGATGAAAGGAAAGGTGCTTCTTTGCGAGCACCTTTTGAATTAGGTCTTAGCACAGAAGACCTTTCACATAGAGTCAGGGTTGGCCGTGAGTTTATCACCAGAAAATTAATGACAGTGTTGGTGATTGAATCCTTGACCTTTCATGTAATTTTGAAATTATGGCATGCTGCAGTGTTCTCAAGTCTGTGCAGTAATGAGATTCCTGTGAAGACTAAAATGAATCTACGTTATGTATAAGGATTTATTTTCCACCTCACAGAGAACGCATTGCGCTTCCATTAGGAAATCCAGTCGGTGAGTGCTGTGTAATGCAAGAATAACATGGGCCATTTCAATACAATGTGTAAAACAAATGTACAGTTTACAGTGTGTATTGTTCTAAAAGCAAGTGACACTTCCACTTGTTTATAATGCAATAAATAGTAAACCTACAATAACGTGATGTTTATCCATTGTGAAGGCGGGAGACGTTTTCCTGTGTTAGTTACAAACAAACTTTGAGAGTTTTCCCGACAGTCGATGTACTGTTTGTATGTCACATTATTGTACGCTGTGTTCAAATACTTCTTTGATATGGAGCGGACTGGAGCCGCTGATTTCTATGGTACAGGTCTTACTTAAACGTTATTAGTAATTAGCATCGAAGGTTAATTTGTCCGTAAGCCAGCAGATTTTTTTTTTTGAGAGAGAGATCGTACTTCGATTTTAGTGTGAGCACCAAACCTTCAGAGGTTTTTCGTAATTCCCATTAGTCTTCTCGAGAGAATGCCTAGTTACATCACGGCGACTTCCTTATCATTTCCATTTCCTCATGAAAAAAAATTACATTCGCGTATCACTTGACAGCACGTAACCCCTGCGGTTAATGCAGCATCATTAGGCGGTACAATGGCTCTGGCAGTTTGTCACCAACCCCCGATTCTGAGCAACGCGTAGACTTGTGCCTGAACTCAGTAAGGAGAACTGCAAGGAACAGATGTTTAGAATTTGAGTCTTGTTTGGTAATGCTCCTTTTCACTTTTCGTAACTGAGAGTTTTGTTTTAACCTCAGTTGATCATAGATTTTTGGGTGCACGCTTGGCCCACGACTTTAAATTGTATTCCTGTTCTAACGAGGCGTTTGGGAGACATGAAGGCTGAATTATTGGGCCCTGGGAAGGCCGTAGATAATTACTGTTTAACAAGAAACGGTTGATATAGTCATTTAGGAATGCAGAAACGGTTAAAAGTTAATATTAATTATTCAGTAAAAGTATTTGAACGATGATTAGACATCCACACGGTTAAAATAATCGTGTAATGTATGTAGCAGCTGATGTTTAGAAGACAAGTTCAGAGTAAGGGGTGGCTCTGCGAAGTAATCATGGCCCATTGGTCACACATTTGGGGTGGTTTGTAATTATATATTAAGTCTGACAATGTAATTTGTCATTTTTGTTCCAGTCAAAATCTTTTTGGCAGTGGTTGTTTTACCACCCAGATGCAAAGGTGAATGAAATTAGACACAAGCGTGACGCGTACAAATAACTGATGGGACTCGTCGCTGTTCGGTAGCAGGTGTAGTATGCATTACTGGGTCATACACTGTATTTCGAGTGGGGTGCATGTCCATTGGGTCTCATCGTCCTTAATTTTATAATCTTTGTAATAACACTTTGATACTTATTATAATGTACGAACATTACGGAGGACCGAGGTAGTACAGTGGTTAAGGTGCTGGTCTACAAATCGGAAGGTCGCTGGTCCGATCCCAGCTGGTGTCATTGGAATTTTTCATTGACATAAAATCCGATCGCACTATGGCACTGGGGTCGGCACAGTGGCACAGTAGTTAAGGTGCTGTGCTACAGATCGGAAGATCGCTGGTTCGGTCCCAGCTGGTGTCATTGGAATTTTTCATTGACATAAAATCCTTCCGATCGCGCTGTGGCCCTGGAGTCTACTCAGCTCTTAAAAGAAGTGAGTACCAGGAGTTTTTCCTGGGGGTAAAAGCGGCCGGTGCGTAAGGCTGACAGCCTACCACCATCCTGTGCCGTTGTCACGAAATCTGGGAACCTTAACTTCCTGGAACCCTCTGGGCCTGTTCAGGCCTGTAATGGGACTGCTTTACCTTTACCTTTTACGAACATTACGTAATAATCCACTGATTTGGCGTATAATTGGTGAAATGTATTTATACCAGCTCCTGATCTTACTTCATTAAGAAAGACTACGAAGAGACTGCTTCAAATCTTTGCATTGTGAACAGGTGACGTTAGCGCAGTCGCGCATCGGACGTTACACTGTAATTACCGCTTGAAGAATGAAATACGTCGAGGTTAGTCCTTTGTATAACAAGCCAGTAGGACACAGAGAACGAAGTCCTTGTCTACTACAGACATCAATGGGCATGTATGTGCTGTTTAGTGAAATATCGTTGTTGATTGTGAATATAATATCAGATTCATAAATACACTCCCTGGGTAAAGTATGGGATTTTTAAATGAACCGAAACGCCGGTAACAAACTGCCTTTTGACGCCGCGCAACGTCCTGGAAGATCGAAGATCTCAGCGATTAGAAACTTCTTGCAAATCATAAGATGAAAAAAATTGAAATTCCGTCGTTGAACGTTAATGTCTCGTGATTCGTGACGCAAGAAGCGTACTTTGTGCTAGCACATATAGTATAGGTAGGCGCAGAGCCAGCAGTGCCACCTTCAAGCACCGATTCTGACGCTTCTCGTCGACTTTCATTAATTGTCACTCCTATTTTGAAACAGCCAATGTTGGCACTCACACTTGTTTGCCGTGCCTGCAGTGCGTAGTATCTTCATTCCGCTGCACAGAATGGAATTATGTACAAAATGGCGTGGTGACACTGCTGTCACATTAAATCGGTCAGCAGGGAGGTGAAACAGCTTATTAACCCCCCTGAATCATGAAATGGATCTGAGTATTGTTTAAAAATTCAATTTGTGCCCATAGTAGGTACACCGTTTTTCCAATATAAACCCTAACCGGTTATTGTTGGGTAAATAATACTCATGTCTTATGCGAATCATACGAAACACGTCCATTGTGTGCTCAAATTGCAGAGTTTGCGAATGTTGCGCAGTTACGAATACATTTGTTTCCGGTTGCAGCTCCGTTCCGCGCGTCGTGAGATGTTCAAGATTATGTTAATCCTTTCTTTGGCGTTGAGTAGTTGTCCGTCACGCGGTTCTACCCGTTACCTGGCGCTGATTTTTCCGGTGTTATGCATGTGTTTAATCTGCTAGCTTATGACCTGCGATGCCTGAACACACAAAGACGAAAGCGTTATTCTGTATCGAACAGGGTCTAACCCTGAACATGAAACTGTTATTTAGTCAGCTTCCATGATGTAGCTTGTTAGAATAACGATTGATGTAACGAGTTCTTAGGATCAGCTGTTACAAGAACCGTATTTATATTAGGCTGCACTTTGACTGCTCCTGCACCTCGCCTGGTTGACATAAGTCTTGTATTTCATAACTTATGGTTATGATGCAATTGATTGCCTTACTAAACTTTCTTGGCTAGAGTTTTCGCGAGAAGTATTACACAGTGTCGCAATATTCACCTCGTGAGTAGGGATAGGAAGTGCTTCAACATGCCGTTACGTATGAAAGGAGGGCATATGAAGCTCGATTTCTTTTAAAAAGCCGTCGTGAAGTGTTATTTTGAGGGATTTAAAAAATAAAAAAAATACTACCTGCGTTTTTGACTATATCCTTTCAACGGTCTGCCAAAGTCCGCGTTAAATTTAAATGCCCTGCTGCCAGCGAAAGAGGTTTTTTTCCCCTTCCTTTTTCTGCGGGTTTGGTGTGGTGATTACAGTGATTCTGTCCGAGGGTGACGACGGTAGGCCATAACCTACGTCTGGAGTATTATGGTAACGCCATGAGAAGTCGCGGAGTGTATGTTGGCGGGATGGGTTCGTAACTCCGCATGCGCAGTACGTTGTTACTGAACGCTGTAACTGCCTCAAAGACATTGGCCTACATCACTTTTTACCATGTTTATTGCGAAGAAGTGTGGGCCGGAAGAGCTCAGTCAGTATAGTGACTCATAACGGGCTGGGCGGTCCGGGATCGGATCCCGCTGTGGGCGAGATTTTCCGCAGCCGTCCAGACCGACCCTGGGGCCTACCCAGCCTCCTATACAATGGGTACCGGGTCTTTCCCGGGGGTATAGTGGCCGGGGCGTGGCGTTGACTAGCCACCCCTATCTACAGCCGAGGTTAAAGAAAGAGTAGAGCTATACTTCTACTCCCCCTCTGGGCCTTCGTGGCCTGCTCTATGGTGAACTTTACCTTTACTTTTATTGCGAGGAAGTGGGGAGACGTTTTCGTGATAGAGCGTTGTATAAAGTTCCTCCGCCTGCCTGTCAATCTCCTACGACTCTTCGTGGCGTGACCATCATAGGACTGTACTTACTGGGATTCATCAGTTACGTTGAATTGTGGTCCAAATTGGACAACGTTGACTACAATGTCAAACGAAAGCAAAAACCATTTTATGAGTACATGGAACGTTATGTTACTCTAACAAGTTGTAATTACGTGTAATAGTTTTGTGCTTACTTGTTTTGTATTTTGGAGTTGGCCCCAAGGTAGTGTATTTTGTATACTAACTTCTTCGACGCTGGATTTATTCGAAGAAATATTTATTTTTTCGTATCTTTATCGCGTAACGTTTAATTTGTTGAAATGCCACGTACAGTTAGATGTAACTGTTAAGACACAAGGCAGGACACTTCTGCTGCCGGTTGGGAATATAAAATAAATTTAAACCATTAGAGTCAGTGGTTTAACCAGATATCTCGTCCATAACAAGTATGGGAAGAGTTAAAGGGGGCTGACGAAAAGCGCCAATTTTTGTATTTTCTGTCCGATTTGGCAGCCGTGTTTTTGTCATTGATTTTATTCAGGCAAGCAGAATTTGTTGTTTTTATTTTTACCATGGCGCAACAGACGTAGAGGACCAAGGGCTCCTCATTATCGAGGATTCACTATCACACTCAGACACACAACACTCGGTAGGAATTCTCTGGACGAGTGATGAACCCGACGCAGAGACCTCTACCTGACAACACAACAATCACCAGAGAAAGACGTCCATGCCCCCGGCGGGATTCGAACCCACAATCGCAGCAAACGAGCAGTCGCAGACCCACTCCTTAGACAGTACGGCCACTAGGATCGGCAGAATTTGTTATTACGTCTAATAAATAAGAACTTTTTATTAGGCTGTCAGCGATGTTTATTTGTATGAGTATGGTGTTGCAGAGCTTTTGGATTCTGCTGTCATGGCTGCATTATAGATCTGTCAAGTGAAGCGACTTGGCAATGACAACATCGCTAGAAGCCGCATTCGTAATGGAACGAATTATAATTTCATCGTTTGCTTAATGCATTTATGTAATCATCCCATCGTCAGTTGCGAAAGATCACTCTTTTAAATGGTGCATGTGGAGGAACAAATTAACTTTAGGTCTTGTGCAGTGTGATCTTAATGCGAAATGTAAACGCATTTATAATCCTTTGGCAATTATATTTCGTCACTTTTGTTTTGTACTGCACCACCGCTTTACCCTAACGTTATTGCTTACGTGTGAGAGGATGAATGTCACAGGAGTAAGAAAACGCGTATTTGACCTATGTATGAATTCCATTTTCGAGATTTTGCACAGACTCGGATATCCGAATAAGCAGACATTGGTTGGCTTCGACCGTAACGAATATTAGCCGCGTAAAAATGCAAATATCGCATGTCTCGTCATTCTTATCTACTGTTCTTAATTCAGTGCAGTGTTTGTTGTTAATTTAGGTACACAGTTCTGTTACTTAGGGTGTTATTAACTTATTCCGGTGCTAGTGTGCATAGTTCACTGAACGTCCTTCTCTTGCAGGTTTGGTATCGGCAGCTTTGATAGGAGTACCTGGAAAAAAGGGTCTTTGTGCTTAATTAAGCATTCCTTCGTATTATTCTATCATTGAAATCTTTCATAGTCTCTGTCACTTATGCAGATTCAAATTGTGCTTTCACTGACATCTTGAGCAGTCTATCACACTTATGCAGATGAATGCGTGGAAAGTAGGCTTCGTAGTTCGTATTTTCTCGTTTCTTTCAGCGTAACCCAACCCATGCCATTGACGTTTTAGACATCGTACAGTCAGAACGAATGTGAGATCGCCTGACGCGAATCTCTTGTTGTTTTTCATCCACTCGTTTGAACTCGAAAACCTCATGGTAGATAGGCTGCTGTCTTCCTGGATGTGGCGCCCTGAGTTGGGAGGTCGGTGAAATGTTTCGGAGGAACTTGAAACTCCCATACTCTCGGTACAAGATAGAAGATGGAGGTTGCACATTCCTTCCAAACATTATTACCTGTCTATCAAATTACGCAGCTTCACATCCCAGAAGACTGTAATGTTCATAGACACCATTGTGAGAGCCTGGGTGCTTACCAGTTAGAAGGTCTACTGTCATATGACGTATGTTAGCTATGTATTTCTTTAGAGAGCCTGTACACAAAATCGTAAAGTACCTGAAAAATCTAAGATAGACATAATAACTGTTTTATGTTTTATGTAGGGGCCTGTATCCTTGGCGATTAGCGTTTCTTATGCTGTAAAGCTTATAAACTCTATAATGAACTTCACAGTACGTTGGCATATGCTGCTTTTTGCCAGTTGGTTGCATGAAGGAGTCAGGTGTTCGGGTTATGCAACACGAATGTTTTGAGAAATGCATGACAAGTGCAGTCGCCAACCGGAGGGGGAGAGATCACTTTGGAGACCTAAGCGTTGACAGTAGTTTATATTAAAACGAATTTGAAAGAAGTGGGTTGTGAGGATATGGACTATATGGACTGTATTGACCTGGCTGAAATAGCGGGCTGTTGTGAAGATGGCAATAGACCTTCGGGTTACATAAATGACAGGGAATTTCTTGGTGAGCTTAGCTACTATTAGATCTCGAGAAGGACTCGGCTGCAGGGCTTGAATGAGTTACTTTATAAAATCCGATTTGAGCGTCAAGAAAGTGGATGGAGTTGTGAGTGAGAGCTTGACACTGTTTGTAGAGGCATTAGTTTTCGAAGATCTAGTGTTACGACACAATTCTCAGAACAGTTGGTCGGGTGACTCCGAATGAGCTGTTAGGTCGTATTATGGATACGTTCAGCAGCAGCGGGTCTGAAGCAGGCCTCCTGGGACGGTATCAGTCAGAAACATATCCTCCTGTTTCGTAATTTGAAACAGAAACATTTTAAATGTAATATAAATCGTGTGAAGAAGATAATTTTGAATTCGTCCTTGAAATCAAAAAGGTTCAGACGTTTGTGAACATGTCTTGTTTTAGAGGATCATCCTTAATTGGAACATGACCACTGGTCGGTCTTTTGCAGCAATTCAAAGAGCCGCATGCGCGAACACCCATCTAGAGATGGAGTGGTGGTACGGATCCACAACATCCTCGTAAAATTTGGTCAGTGAATTTACAGAGGATATGAAAAAAATATGCCTGAAGACAGAAATAGGTGCTCAGCAGAAACTCCCATGTTAGTTATGAAAATAGTTGGTGGCTGCATTCATATCCCTGTTCTGCAGTACACGTACTCTGTATTTGGTCAACACCGATTACGTGTTTTTGTAAAATAGTTCTGCAGTGTTTGTGCATGGTAAGCACCATGTGTACATAAACCCGTAATCATTCAGCTGTTCAAGACATTTCGTCTAGTTATGCAGAGGAAATGTTATCAAAGGCAGAGGTGTTCTGTGCACTTCAGGAAGGAATGTGAAGCAGTGGAAATATAATTCTTCTAACTCTTAATCTGGGCACTGTATGGAGGTGAGTGGTCAGTTTCATATCGCGGCCGCCTTATCCCTGGGGAAAGAGTCCCCTGGTACGAGTTGATAGGCGGCTGTTTGGACCCTTCTTATGCTTCGACGAAAAGGCTCTTGCCCATTCTGGGAATCGAACCACGATTTTTTCGTTGTCCTGCCTGTAGTCTAGTAACTATACCGACTTTGCTCTTCTGGCTTCTGAAGTATTATCATAGTCATTCCAAAAAAGGGGCGCTATTTTGAGCCATTGGAATTCATTTGGGGTCATCTCCGTCTGTATTAGGGGTATGCAAAATTCTTTTTTTGGCAAAGAACCACTACCGTTATTGTGGGCTGGCTCGCGGGCCGCACGTGTAAAAATCACATTAAATGGTATACCTAACCTCCCAAATTAATGTGAAATGTTTACAGTAATAATTAATTTGCGAATGTGGCAGCGGGCCATATAATACAACCAGGCGGGTCGCGGGGTGAACACGCACTGTAAAGATCCGCTTGTTACTAATGTCTTCCAGCTGTTCGTATTTCGTAGTCTTATAGTTTGTGTCGGCGGTTTGTAATGATCATTGTTTATTAGGTTCTGTAATTTCTGTAAGCTGCACTATAGACTAAGAGTGACCGTGACGGCGATGAAGATGAAATGGACATTGAATTAATATTGTTTAAGGATTCCAACTATTCCATATGGTGGCGTTGATACCAGTTAATAATCCGACGTTTCGAACTGTGTGTCAGGGCATCAGAGACAGCTTCTGAAGCATCGACATTTTTAGTCCGTTGGTACGCGGCTGGTCACCCTAGAATACTTCAGTGCGTTGCTATAGATTTTCTGCAGCTGCCAGACTCCACACGGGGTTGAATAAACCAGTTAACCTGCATATGTCAGTAGCACATCGTTGATTGTTAATGAGAAATTAAATCATCGTTCCTCGAAACGTCTTTCAAAGATGGGGTATTTTGCTGTATATGCTTGAGTGTGCCTGATACGGCGGTGAGACCATCTACATGGTGTGTATGTGACGCGAGTCATTTGTCCTGCTTGTATAGATCTCCAATATTCATTCGTGCGACCCATCGAGGGATGGGTGACACTGGTGACTGGAGTGCATCGTTCAAGTGTTCATTATTGGTTGTTGTGGGAGATTCGTGCTTGAATCTGATTCTGACGTGCACGTTTCAAATACCGCTAACAGACACCGATTCTATGTTCTTGAATGCATTTTCTGCATAGAGAGGGTTAAAATGTCATCTTTTCCGCTCGTGAAAGTCTTAGGCCAAACCCTTATCGTACATCCTTTTGAGGGACACAGCGAATCGAGAAAAATGTTTCCTTCGACTGAGACTTCGCTGTTTATTAGCAAGTCGTATCGTATATTGCAGTAATTTTAGTGTAATCGTTATTTGTTTGCTGAAGTTAGTATATTGTTAGGTGGATTTATTGGACAGTTGTCAGGTCGAATTACTGGACGAACAGGTTGAAGGCTTAAATTCTGAAATTCCAGAGACGTATGTCGACCACCTGTTCTGACAGAGGTTTCATATTCCTCTTCCAGACGAACAGGTGTACTGCCACAGTACTCGAAGTTTGTCAGTAGTGCATGGCAACTCTTGCCACCAACCCTTCTTAAACACCATTTTCGAAAAGAAGGTAGCCAAATTGAAGATGGCAGTGTAACCTTTAACCAGGAGACATATGGGGTCGTAACAAGACATTCGGAGAGTAACACATTGTTACAAAATTGAGGGTAGTGTAACCATGTTAACTTCACCCACGGCATGTCTGAATTGTTGATAGCTATGTGCTGGTGAAGAGTTCGTTCTGAGCTCGAGAGAGAACTGCTGTTGGAGGTCATAGCGTTATTGTTATATTTTGATAATGTGTTTTATACACCTTGAAGAAATATTCGGTGTAGCGGTGTAGAATGAACTTTAGATAGCAGACTGGATTTATGGGAGGCGCAGTACCATGTCTTCAGCAGTGGAAAACATTCTTCCTTGGAGTTAATGAGTTGTTCGCCGATAGGGTTCAGACTTTCCTCCATGACCACCTTTGTAATGGCACTCTTGATACATATCATTTTTCCTGTCATCCTGTTCAGACTTTCAACTGTCCGTGTTCATATCATTCCCCGCCCCCGCCCCTCATGCCATCAATAACGGTATTTCTTGTGCCTGTTACTCATTTTTTTATCAGGCGCATTCGCAAAATTTCTAAAAGCGACCGTTGCGATCTTCGTCGGGTCCGTCCGCATGGAACATTTCGGCTGCCACCGGATGGATTTTTATTAAATCTGATATTTGAGCATTTTTAGAAAATCTGCCGAGAAAGTTCAAGTTTCATTAAAATCTGACCAAAATAACGGCGTGCTGTAAATGAAGAAGTATGTAATTTATGATCATATCTCCGCGGAATTCTTCTAAGAATGAGAATTGTGTAAGACAAGTTGCAGAGAAAATAAAAACACGCATTTTGTGTTCAGTAATTTTTTCCTACCGAAAATCGTGGCCGTTTATGTGGTAATGTCGAAAAATATGGCACAGAAGGACAGGCCACAGATAGTATAATACGTCTCACACACATTGCATGCTGGATAACAAAGGCTGCAGGCACACACTCAGCATATGAAATATACGGCAAAACTGGTTACGCGACCGGGCCTTATTCTTACATTTGTACCTACATGGCCTCTTTTGTTTAGAAGTTCTTCGCATTCCGTAGTTGGTATGTAGTTTTGTCGTGGATAACGTCGGATATTTGCTGTGCTCTTAACATCTGTGGTGACGATATCTACTATGCTACATTATAATTTTATTTAAGTAAATACAGGGTCCGGCAGAAATACCTGACGATTTGGCAACACAGCTGTGAGTGGTATCGTTGGCGTTGGGAATTTGTCCTTGAGCGCCCTTCTAGCGAGACTCAAAGCATTTCAGTTGCCATAGAGCAATGGTCTGTAGAGCATCGGGCCTTCGCTGTGGAGACGTATTTCTAAAACAACGGTTCTGGCGTTGTGACTCAGCGGATATTTCGTCGGCTCTTCAATATTCATCGGAGCGACAGTGTCACTAGTCGCAATACTGTACTGTTGTGGGTGACAAACTGCAGAGAAACAGCGTCTGCCGCAAAAAGAAAACGTCCAGGAAGAGAGCCTTCACTTAGAACTGCGGAGATCATCGAACGATTGCGTCAGGCTTTTGTCAGAAGTCCTCCGCTTGCGGGAATGTGCTGGCAACAAGGGACACCACCTCACAGACACTATATTCAGGAAGTGAATATTGTAATTAAAATGCTTTAAGATGTAGATAATTTTAGTAATAAATTCACGTAAAAAGATAGTATACTTTTCATTTTATTGTAACTTAAAAATCGTCAGGTTTTTCTGCCGGACTCTTTATATGCAAAGGAAAAAGTTAAGAATTACACTTTTCAAGGTGCCTTAGAGTTATAATCGCAACGTCAGCGCTTTGTATTTGGTGTTTGTAATTTTACTAGAACGAAGGCACACGGCACGTATCCTTCACGCTTCACTGTTTCTGCACTTCAGAGAGATTTCTTCCTTCTTCTCAGCCAGTGGTCTGTGGACAATAGAGAAGGGTATGGGAGACGCAAGTGTTCCAGCATTGTTGAATGAGAAATAGAATGATAAAAAGAGAGAGGCTTCAAGAGTACTTCACACTCATCTGGCTCGAAACTCGAAGCCATCTTCTGTGGAGAATTTCGCTTGATGAAAGATATCGTTGATTTTGACACAGTCTGCAGGTACTGTTGACTTCACTGTATTATATTAACTAATCGCCACAGACTTTCAAGGATCTTATCTGTATGTTATTACGAAGAGAGCTTATATTGTCCGGCTACGAGAAACAAAGGGAGACAGCCCAGGAATTTGTCTGATATCGGTGGAATATGCGTTGAAGTTGATATCATTTTGACGTTCAGGTGACCGTGCATCGTGATAAATTCATATAATAAAACCAACTAGATGCACTAATTTCTCAAATTTATTTTTGGAATAAAACTACGTGTTTCGGACAGTTCCTCTGTCCATAATCAGGAGTTTTTCACTGTACACACAGCAATGGTATATGTCATACACGTTTGCTGAAAGTTTGCGGACAGGATCAGGATGGAACATCAGCTGTCAGCAAACCTGTATGACATATACCATTGCTGTGTGTACAGTGAAAAACACCTGATGATGGACAGAGGAACTTTCCGAAACACGTAGAATTTTATTCCAGAAAAAATTTGAAAAATTAATGCATCTAATTGGTTTTATTATATGAAGTTGATATCATTGTTGCTGTACTCGTTTTGAAAAAGAGAAAATAGGTTGCACTTGTTACAGAAACCGCTGTCCCACTAGTTTTCTTGGTATGACGTTGTCAGACGTTATGCTAAGTGGCAGCGATATTTGATTATTTATGTCTAATCATTTTGTCATACAGGGCGGGTCACATTAGTTCTGAGTGCTCTGTACCCCTCACTTTTGTGTGCTGTATGATGTAATAGTAATATTTTAATGTGGTCCGATCTGAAGAAGCATGTGCACATCGTATGGGTATTCGTTAAGCATATGTCACTGCTCCGAATGGATAAATCAGGAGTTACTAACTTTGTCGTCACCATCTGTGTGGGTGTAACACAATTACTGTCGCTGATCGTATTTCGATTATTGTGGTATTGGTGGTAGATCACTTTGTCAACTGAAGTTAATTTAGGTTACGTTTGGTAGTATTACATAAGACCATTGTATGTGCGCGTCTATGATACTGGAAGCTTCACTTTCATGTCTCTAATCTGGAAAATGCGTATGCATTGGTTCACATCTGTTTACTTTCCATTGTCGACATTGTATACATGGCGGCCGCGCGAGATTGCGTGTTAGGAATGGCAGGTAGACCCTGTACTAACGCCCTCATCGTAGGATCCTCGTGTTCTCTATGTAGGTCGATGTTTGAACATGTGGATCTTCATATATTCCTTTGCACACGTTTAAAATAACAGCCATGTGGTGATAACGGTAAAACGCCAATAGTTTTGTCTTTATTTTTTGTTTTTTATTTTGACGTTTTCAATTACATGTGCCCAAGTCGGGGCTGACTGGTGGGAATTCCTGATTCATATTCAGGAGATCTAGGATTCGACTTCGAAAAGGACTCTGGACACTTACGGTTTTCCCCCAGCGCTTCAAGAAAGCTCCGGAATAATTTTTAAAAGCAGGCCACGGCGCCTTCTTCCCACAGAATTCTCAAGTCATATTTCACAATCACGATTTAACGTTTTGTATTTTTCTGAATCGAGATAGGGTCATTTAATTGAACTAGGGAATAAATATCTACTAGAAAGACTACAATGTGTAATTTTGTAATCCTTCGGGCACCTTTCATACACCACGCAGCCGGCGAGTGATTTTAAAACCCTCGGAATTGGTGGCTGTAGGTAAAGCGCACGTGCTCGAGATTGTTCAGTTCTGTGTATGGCACGCTGACAACGGTATGCTGAGGGGTTGTTTCTGCTGATGCCGGCAGAGGATATTGGAAGACGCAGCATTGTCTGATGCAGTAAAGACACGTACGGTAAGCCTCCCTGTCCTCTCTCATCTATCGCAAGGATGGATTTATCGTCGAATCGAATCAGCCAACTCAATTGTACGGAATAATTTTATTTTACTGTCCCACTACCACCCAGACCAGAAATTTGTGGTTGTTGTGGGAATTCGCAATCGATCCGTATATAATGCAGGAACATGTGCCCCTCCCTTATTCCAACGTGTGTGTACATGGCGGGGTGGGTGCTCAGAAGTTGCACAGTTGAGGGCAGTTGTGTGCCACCATACCTAGTTCCTCTGGGTTTGTAGAAATGTAAATTTCTGTTTTTTACAGTGTTAAATCGGGGTTGGGTTCGAAAGAAATATTTCGGTACGTTACGGGAATTATGCCAGATCTATTGTTTCCATTCTGTGAAATTCCCTTTCACTTTCTCACTTAGGTGGGATGGAGAAAATGTCGTGTCAAAATTAAGCTGAGTATTTAATAGTGGCTTGTGTTCTAGGGAGGTTTTGTCCGAAGTAGTGCCCTCTTTTGTCGACTGAATGGTACCGTAGTTTTTTTTTTTTAAATGTGGTGTCTGCTTTATCAGTGAGGGAAGACGGACATCTTCAGCACGCGGTGCCAGTTTGAAGTATTATTATTTTTTACTGGTACGAACCTTGACTTGCTTAAATGCTAAGCAGTTTGAAAGGCCGTGTCTGACAACAGGTGCGAGTGAGTGCACGCTGTCGTCTGATATTTCTTGTGTTGAGAGGCACTTATTTTTTCGTAGTTCATTTCATCAATCGTCGTGGTTATAATAATCATTATATGGACCTTTAGCCTAAAGAATTTGAAATTAATTGGTAGTAATTCTGAAAGTAACGACTAGGGTCTTTTCGCCAGGCATTCGTCTACTCTTTTCTCACCTTTGCTAAGGTTTTCAGTTCGTATTTTCACTGCGCCGTTTGGGAAAGGTTTTATCAACACCGTTGCTCTTGCTCCCGACTGACATACTGTTCCTTGAAAGTAGTAGTGCTTTCACTTGTTCCAGTCCTGTCATTACGTTATTCATGGCATCGCATGCCCCGTGTCAAAATATGTTTTGCCTGTTTTCAGCGAACTTGAAACTTCATAGTTATTTTCAGTTCTTCGGACTATTCTTGTGCTGAAAGAGCTTCAAAATATGGTTTTTATAATATTATAATGTTTGTGTTTCGAATTATGGAAGCATGAGGCAATGTAAGTGAAATAATTACTATTACCGAATTTCCTCATCATGCGGAGAAATTTCGGCTGCATCATCGTCTTCAGAAGAATGTGGTATAGTGGACGATTTATACTGCTTTTGTGTGAAGTTAATATACACAGTCCTGCCATAAGTTCTGTCCAAAGTATATTATGACCTACAAGGAAAATGAAACAGGACATCCACTTTTCGAGCCAAATAATTTATTAGCAATAGTTTATTTTTTTATTTATGATAATGCCACTCAAAATGGCCGCCCTCTGCCTCGACGCCAGCCTTGAGACGCTCCGGCCAATCTGCTATCGCGGCACGCACCGTCTCCAGGGGGATCTCTGCCGTTGCTTTCACGAGGGATCTCTTCAGACTGTCCAGGTTGTTGCGACGCTATTGGCAAGCCATGTCCTCCAAAACCGCTCACAGTCCCGGGGGTTGAGGTCTGGACTCCCCGAGGGCCAATCCTCGGCGCTGATAAAGGCCGGAACGTTCCTTCGCAGCCACTCTTGTGTCGTCTTGGCTTTTGGGCAGGAACTGAGTCCTGCTGGAAGACTCATTCCTGACCGCTGAAGAGGGCCATGTTAAGCTGTTTCACAAATCCTTGTATCACGTCATCTTGATACACTCGGACACCAGTTTCACCCCTTTTTTTGCAAAAATGAAGATGTGTCACCCCGTGATGGGACACCTTCCACCAAACCATGACGTAGGAAGGGTGATGGCATCCTTGCACCCTCAGAATGCACGTCAAGGGTTGTTTGAGCATAAATCTTGTTGTTCTGGTTGTTATACTTCTCCTCGATGGTGACAATTTTCTCGTCCGTGTAGAGGATGTTCTCGTTCCCGTTCTCAGCGTCCCACTGGATGAGACGCTCTTCTCTTGTCCGTCGGATGTCCTTTAAAGTAGGAGTAAGGAGGTGTTCCTTTGAGCCGAGGTGCGCTGTCATGTGTAGATCGTTCCTGATGAGGCACGACTCGATTGGGTCGATATGTTCAGTTCTCGGGACACGATCTTCTGTTTCCAGAGCAGATTTCGGCGAATCCGCTCCTCTACTGTTTTGATAGCGGCTTCAGCCCTCAAACTTTTCAGGCGTCCTGACCGAGCCCTGTTTTCAAAACCCCACAGTTCCTTATAACGTTTAATTGCCCGATAGACGAAATTTCGCGAAATTTTCAGTGGTTTCAAGAGTTTGAAAATTTGAGAATCTGATTTTCCGCATTTGTGAAGGGCAATCACAGCCACACGGTTTTCCTTGAAACCCCACTCCATGTTAACACTGCGAGAGACGTGAACGAACTGCCTTGCCACAAGTGCCTGAAGAGTCTATAGTCCAAAAATAACCTACCTTTGAACCCTTCCGCCGCGTTGTCCCTAGCTGCGGACTACATGGAATTTGGGACATAACTTATGGCAGATCTATGTATATTTACTGAATGTCGGAATAACATGCGTAATTAACGTACGTAAATAATTATCCCGATCTTTTTTTAACATGTCGAACTTGCCCCTTTCTCCCCGTATACGCAGCAGCAGTTGGCATACAAGTAGGAGTACCTCCCAAGATAGGAGACTCCGACTTTGAAGACTATTATTCTTTGGGATGTGACGCTGTGCAGTCTGATAAAGTTAACGTTTCGGAGGAACATGTTGTATCCATCTTCAGGGTACTTCTTGCCCTGAGAATAAAGACAGATGGTTCCTCAGAAACGTTGATAACTGGGTACCGTACTTGACGGTGTTAAATCTAGAAGACCGAAGTATTCATACGAACACTTTACTTAATAATATTTACATTTCAGTGACTATATACTTTTGTAACGATTTTGGTCCAATGTCTTGTGGTTTTATGGTTGAAGTCTGTCCCATCCTCTCAGGAAAGAACGGAGTTTCGTGGTGTCTAAAAAGTGCTCGGGCCCGGGGGGAGGGGGGGGGGATTCATCAAGGCTGGCAATGTACGTGTAAACGTTACATTGAAGCGCTTTTGTGTAACCGTTGTTGCTGCTGTGGAAAAGCAATAAGTATTTTATATTCTGAGTGTGCGTCTGTAGCCAGAGTTATCCAGCATTCTGAGCGCATGCGCCGTATTATATTGTTAGCGCTGGCCTGCACTGGCTCTACCGTTTGTCTCCATATTATGTCATAAACGGCACGATTTTCGGAGGAAAAAAATTTTTGGACATGAGATGCGTGTTTTGATTTTCTCTGCACCTTTTGGCTGAAACATTTCTCATGCGAAGAAGAATTGAGCTAGATATGATTAAAAACTGTATATTTGTCGTCATGTGACGTACCCGTTATTCTTGTCAGATTTTCATGAAACTTTAATTTTCTTGACAGACTTAAAAAATACTCATATATAAAATTTCATGAGAATTCGCCTAGTGGGAATCGATTTTTTTTTCATGCGGACGGTTGGACAGATATACTGACATGACAAAGCTAACAGCAGTTGTGCTAACGCGCCTAAACGAGGAAGTTAGAAGAAGCTAGAGGAAATTACGCATAACCTCATAAGAAAACTCTGCAGGTAATGTTTGAGGGATATGATACAGCGTGAATGGTTTTTCGGATCTGGAATTCTCAAATTACAGGTTCCATAAACGCGGAAAATTTGTTAATCTCCTGAATAGCTATCGAAGTTTTGAGAACGACCATCTTCATTGCAGGTATAATGTTTGGTAAAAAACATACTTATGGAGAATACCATCCAACATCACAGCTTAATCTGTGCATTTCTGCTGCTTTATCGTGCCATGTATTTAAGAAGTGATAACGTTTATTGAATGTACTAGCATTTGGTATCAGTTATTAGGCATATTTGCAGGCCTGCGTAACAACCATTAAAATCGCTCCTTCTCTTCGTTTCGTAATTTTGCATGTACTTGAAAACTATTGAAAAGAGTTTCGTAAAATTTGGTACTGGACAATTTTGCGACAAAGTGCGTAGCAGTTTCAGTTATAAATTAAAATCTAGCGACAGTTACAAACACATGAAAGATCTGTAAATTTCTGCGCGTATCTCCGGCGTAACTCACGGAACGAAAAAGATTTTGAACACAGTTTGTAGTGAAAACTGAAACTCGTTTTATACCCTATACATTTTTCCTCAGGTTTAAGGGTTTCTATACTATTAAAGGATGGTGTCGTTGTGTTGCATGTCCGAATGTGTATTGCACCATATCGTAATGTTTGCCGTTTTCCAACGCGAGGAACAAACAAATCTGTATTACATTGAACACGCGTTGAGAAGAGCCTTATTTGTTCTTTTAATGTCGTGCTGTATGAATGCGAGGTGTAAGCTATATTAAATATATGTCATATTTTTTTTTTCTTTAGCGTTGTTAATAACTTCGAAAATTTAAGTTCGACTTTCTAGTTTTCATTCATGTGATTTGGCTGAACTTTGATTTCGCACCATTTTGAATAGGTATAAACTAACAATGAAAGGCACTTGGGAATTTAATGTATGTATGCCATAGGACAAGAGCTTTGCGTTATGCCACTTGTTTCGGAAAAGCCGATTAGACATTATGCCAGTATGTTATTTTCAATCACCAGTTTTGTGTTGTTTGTAAGAGCATCAAATGGCAACTGGTGTCAGTGACAGAGCGAACGCTCCAATGGTTTGTATTTTTGTTGTTGTTGCAGGTGAGGCATATTTTGCTGAAAGCTTTCGTGATCACGTGGACTTTTTGACCTGGAGGTAGGATCAAGTCACGTAATTGTTGCATTTGTGTTGTTAGTATTACAGCATGTTCTGGATGTATTGCAATGATCCATCCATAACTTCACATGGAAATAATTTAGCTGATCAGTATAATGTGATGGGCCTATCATTTTCCTTTTCAGAATCGTTACAATGCTTTCGTCAACGGTTAAACTTAGATTAATACTTTCAGCTCCGTCATTGTAACTGTAAACACTAGTAAAATTAACTCTTTCCACCGTGGAATATATATTACACTCTAAATTACTGGACTGTGATAACGCGATGCTTTGACTGTGTAATTTTCCGAGTACTGGTGAGTGCGGTTCCTTTGTTTCTAAAGCCACTGCAGACTGTCCACTGTGTCTCGTACACCCCCCCCCCCGACCCTTTTAGTGAATTATGTTCTACTTTTAGGCGCGTTCGCAAAATTGCTAAGAGAATACTTACTTACTCCATGGTGCAGAGTCCTTCTTCAGAAGCTAATTGGTTTGCAGCTAGTCAAGAAATTCCCCGCATATCACGGAACCCGAAGGTTCATTACTGCACTCACAAGCGTCCGCCACCTGTCCCTATCCTGGGCCAGCCCAATCCAATCCACATACCCACATCCCACCTCCTGGAGATCCATCCTAATATTATCCACCCATCTGCGCCTAGGTCTCCCCAGTGGCCTCTTTCCCTCCGGTTTCCCCACCAAGACCCTATACACCCCCCTCTCCTCACCCATTGCTAGGA
>Ga0123352_10004222_pt1 | contig 21117 bp, 16 predicted proteins | sample TergutLab28metaG_FD_89700 | JGI IMG/M metagenome (GOLD analysis project Ga0123352, IMG submission 89700) | Labiotermes labralis P1 segment gut microbial communities from Petit-Saut dam, French Guiana - Lab288 P1 | ecosystem: Host-associated > Arthropoda: Insects > Digestive system > Gut ...
AGTTGAATGAAGAGAGACCAACTTGATGTCACTTGCTTTATTATTTCATTATTTAATGCTCAACATGTTTCAGATGTTAATACATCCATCCTCAGGAGCTTGCGACTTATTTGTTGAGCTATTTCATGAGTTGTATTGCTCTGTAAGGGTAGAGGTTTTTGCATTAGCGTACTTATTTAGTGGAGAGTGTTCAGTCGTGACGTGTGTGGTAGTGTGACAACCACACACGTCACGACTGAACACTCGCCACTAAATAAGTAAGCTAATGCAAAAATCTCTATCCTTAAAGAGCAATACAACCCATGAAATAACACTACAAATAAGTCGCAAGCTCCTGAGGATGGATGTATTAGCATCCGAAATATGTTGAGCATTAAATAATGAAATAATAAAGCAAGTGACATCAAGTTGGTCTCTCTTCATTCAACTGTCAAGATGATGCAAGATCCAATAAACATAAGACAAAGTTATCTATACAAAGTTCAGGTATATGGTAATGACAAATGGGAAAAGAAAGCTAATTAAACCTGTACTGACTTAAACTGAGTATATGTTTCATTAGACCAGACTGTATTACGTTCTGGAGTGTTTCTGCAAATTTTAAGTTGAATTCAGGGATAAAAATGGGTCCCAAGACTCTGAAATTCTATAATTATATATTCATAGCAAATAGGAAAATGCAGAAACAGAATATATAACTGGTCGCAAGGGAAGAGTCACTAACTGCATTCAAGAATATTTAAGGCAAATATTATGATTTGTGCAAAATTATATTTTTAAATATTTCTATCAATATGCAAGGCCAAATACTGCCTTGTTGTACATAAAATTATTTCATATATTTTGGTAGTTAATAATCACAATGCCAAAAATACAATTCGGTGTGATAATTAATACAATTTTTCTTAACTGAAAACTAATGGTTTTTTATGACACCAGGTAATATTACGTTTTATTATGGAGCTAACGTATTATCGGATTGAAGTAGGGCTTACAACATAGCGACAAGTAACTATTCTACATCATAGTGTTATGACGAGCTTTTAACACAACACAACACTGAATTTCCAGGTCACAGATTCTTTCTGTGGCCTAGCAGTCCATCTCGGTCGTAGGCCGCCCATTGCAGACATTTCTAAATAGAACACAATGATAATCACATACACACACACAAAGACCCGGTAAGACTCCGCTGAATGAGTGATCAGCTCGTCGCAGAGATAGATACCTACACAACAAACACGAGAGAAAAACATCCGTGCCTTCAGAGGGATTCGAAGACGTGACCCCAGCAATCGAGACGTCGCAGACCTACTGCTTAGACAGCATGGCCACCGGAATCGGCGTCACAATGTTGCGCAGAATTATAACATAATTGCATGCAAATATTTCAAGTCACAATGTTACGAACTACTTATAACATAGTACCATGCAAACGTACCATGTTACGATGTTACGAAAGCCTTATAATATAGAATCAAGCAATGGTCCATGTTACAATGTTACTAAGATTCCTTTGTCAAAGCATTTTCCGCTCCACAATATTATTAACTGTGTCAAAAGAAAACCCTGTGCAGCTTCATAGCTTGGAATTACCCGCGTCCCTAAAGTTGCCCGACAAAACTCTGAAATCGACAATAGGATAAAACTGCAACGGAATACATTCGAAATTATCAACATGTTCTATCTACTCGTAAGATAAATAATATGAAGAAATGTCTGACCTATTTAGTTTGGCGAATCTTTTAATATTCATATTAATTAGGTACAAAAAAACACCCAAATTTTTATATCGATAAAGGCGTGCATCCAGTAAAACTGACTTAAATTCCTGTTTCATTCTGCCAGCCCTCCCGCATCATCTCACCTCAGACCTTCGCCAGGATATTGGGCTGTGTTATTGATGATATGGTTGTAAATAATACTAGGTGGAAGCGCAAAAATTAAATGCTGTTCATACCAAGTTTCATTACATTCTTTTCGTCTAGGGCCATTACATTTATGTCTGCAACTTAACACGAGAAATGAAAAAAAGAGCGCAGATTTGTTGAGTCTGGGAAGAAGCTTAGAATAAACCGACACTTTTGTTAGATATAACGACGTTTATGGACTTTCTAAGAGGTATGTTAAGAAATATTACCAATTAAATATGTAGAATCTCACATGATAAATGCACTCAGATGCTAAAGCCAGGATTTCCAACTAAAATTATAGGCAGCCATATTGTTTTTTTTTTATGAAAACTAAGATGGGCCGCAGGTCACTTTAAGACAGAAAAATGTCGAACACTTAGACTTCACACTTTTAGTAAAAAAAAAAAATTGAAATATAGCGTAATTATTGAATTAAACCACGAACGGCAAATATTTGGAGCCTGTAGGCACGCGGAGAAAAATATTTTAATAAAAGGAATTAAAATAAATTCTTAGTCACTGGGTCGTGTCACGCTCTACTGTTAGATTAGTATTAGTGAGTGGGCCGTATAAAAATAAATAACAATTCGCGTGCTTGTAGACCTCTGGCATAGGCAGTTTCACAATTGAGTTTCTACGAAGCATTCAATACACGAATATCTTCATGAAACTTTCGTCTTAAATGTTTGTCTTTGGCGGTGTAAGCATAAATGTAATTGTGAGAAGTACAGATGGAGCTGGACACAGACTAAGGACAGCAAGATAGGAAAAACTGCAATACAAAAAATTGCACAGCATAAAACATTGAGAAGAAGTGTAATGAAACATTATTCATCTTAATTGACTGACTGGATAATTAAATTTCATCAGATGTAAACGTTGCGTTAATTATTTAAGTACTTCTTAAATGTGTTGCAACTTACAGTACAGTCTCCTGAGTTACGACGTCATACCACGCTTCGAAGGACATAAGCTCTCAAACGTCACGACTAAATGGAAATTGGCTGTAGCATGTTCATACAACACTGAGATTAGGGTATTCTGACACTCAACATCGTATCATTTAGTAGGTCATCATTGATATTTCAAGAGAACATGCTGGAAAAGGCAGCATTTTTCTACATAGCATGGCTACCTTTGTTCCGACTTAGCCTATATGATGTCACAACCCACAAGACACTTGTCTTCATGTTACCGGCTGCAATAACTTGAAATTGTTCTTAAGCAACATACGAACTCACCTGGCTCTAATTACCAACAAGGATCACACCCGTAAAAGTACATATTAAGTTTGGACTGTGCTTAATTCAACACAATTTTGTGAACGTACAGCGTCACGCATTCTGAACCACGGCACTAGGAGGCGGGAAATGTTGAGAATCAAGTTTGGTAGAACTGATACCGTTACTCATTTGACAGGAGGTTAGGTGGAATCCAGAGTCGATTTGGTTGTTGTAAAGAAAAAGGAAAACCTCTGCCCTGCAAACATTTAATCTCAATTCGCCGACAAATCGGCCCATAATTTAGTCACTATAGCGACTGAGCTATCTCGGCTCCCTAGAGAAATATAAGAAAAATTATTTTAAAAAAAACCTGAAAGAAAATTTTTCATTGAGCAGCCACACATTTCTGGATTCAGAAAATTTAACTTCATTCCTTTAAGAATAAAGCGTAGGCGGATCTTTTATGGAACATAAATAATAGATCAATGATTACACCTGTAAGTCAGCACTTTCTGTATGTCCAATAAATCAAATAATCAAACGGATACGTATTAAAGAGGCTCAAAGGTTCGTACAAGCAACTTGACCACTGCTTCCCAGGAGGAAGCTCTGTCCGATGGTATGCAGCTGTACGCTGCATGAATATTAACAACGCACGTGGAATTGCGTAACAAATTAATCCTTATCATATACAAGCAGACATGAGCGGCAACTTCAGAAGAAGAGGAGATAAGACGTTTTTATTCAAGTCTAGCAAGCGGGATTGTACTAATGGTGTCAGAACGGTAATCCTTTCAAAGAAAACATTACACTTTTATAACGAACTCCGTGAAATAAAGTTTTCTTTGAAAATTCGATAACAATTATGCCAGAGTAAAACCAAACAAATGGTCCGTAAACACAACGTATATCCTTAGACGTCAAGAGACAGCTATAGTTTCGGCTATTCAAGATAGTCTTCGTCAGGCTGTGAATAAAAGATGGTAAATAGGCAAGATTTATTCAATGCAGAGGAAATTAATGGCCTTAAAATAATTACACCGACAAAGAAACTCCCTGTGTAGGAACTCAAGTAACCACTGCCATGCTTAGAGAAACCATAATCTGACGGTGTTGTAAGTCAGTTCAGTAAGTTCAAACAACTACTTACCTAGTACCATATTCCAGTATAGGTCCAAGTCTCCAAAATGGTTCGTTCCGTAGAATTTTCTGTATTGAAAAGTATGCATTTTTAATCTACCCATCGGAAGCGTTGTCCCTCCCTTTTAGTCGTCCATAATAATACGAAAATGTACAAATCCTAAAGCTACCCTTTATCTAATTTTCTGCATCCTCTTAGCAGTTTCTCCTTCCTTGGGTCAGGTAGTCCCCGGATTACTTTGTTATCGGATACTCAGAGTACTCATAGTAGTCACAGTACTCACAGTACTCATACCGCACCAACGCAAAAACAGTTACATTATAATTTTATGTTGTTTTAGTACTTAGGTTTTAGGTAGCGCGGGAGATATGAGATATGGACTGAATTCTAGTAAACGTTCCCGGAATTTAATCTCGTTTTCATTTCGTCAGAAAAATATGATTTATTGTTTTTTGCTGTTATTCCTCCAAGTGATTCTTTTGTGTCAATTTCTCCAATGATTTATTAGCTCCCCTTACATTATGATTTTTTTTTTTTGCTTTCTGTGTTAAGACATAAAGATACGCTCGCCTTATATGCGTGCATTTACAGATAAACCTTATCATGAATTATAACAATTTTTTTTCCTTTTGATATTTATGTTTTCGCCGCATAAAATAAAATGAATTAGTTTCCATTTTATTACATCCAATAAGAAAAGCTTATTCAGCGTCCTTTCGTATTGGCGTGTTCATAAGTTTGTTTCTAGGAACAACGAAGATAAGACAGATAGGTGGCTGAGGTACATTACACGAACAGGAACTGTTATAAATACATGTACATATAAAATTATGTTCTAGAAACGTGAACGGAACTCCCGAAAGATACTGAGATACATGGGAGGATAAAATTTAACTGCATTTTGAAGGAATAGTATACAAGGGAGCGGACTGGTCTTAGTAGTTTCATGAATGGTTCCAGTGCCAGCGTCTTGTAAATATTGTAATGAAACATCTGGCTCCATAAAATGCTGAGAATTTCTTCAGTGACATGACATCTATTAAATTATCCAATGAATCGTCAATTCCTTTACATCACAGTAGCGTCCGGTGCGGCAATTATCATTGCCTTGTCTCAGCTATCCAGCACCACCCATACTTTTCTTTTCATTCTTAAAGTTCTTCATCAGCAAGTACGTCACCCATCATAATTAGCTCAAAAGGGCATTAATTATTCCAAGTAATATTTTGTTGAGTACAGTCGATGTACGTCATATGTTACGGTTATCTAGGTAGCTACTGAGTGAAACACACGGGCAGAGGGCGACCTCCTGTATATCACAACACCAACCCGAACTCAAAACAGCACGGGCACTACATTGCCGTCAACAAAGGTGGCCACTATAATGCATCCGCGAACAAACACGACAGCCATGTGCAAACCCAAGAATGAAGCTGCTCCACTGTAAATGGACTCTGTCGAAATCTCCTTGAAAGTGACGTCATCATCAGAAAGTTACTGGACTCTTATTTTCAACACACCTCCATTATTGATATGCTGGTGGGTTATTCAATCGTACTGAATTAATACTGCGCTGAGAACTACTTTCCGCCTTAATCCTGAATACCCAAAAGGCACCAGTAGAACACCTTAATGGAGTGGTCAGTGTAACTGCCACAGTAACGTCAGAACGAAATGGCATATGAACCGTTCACAGGAAGTTAAAAAAGCAAAACAAATTTTATTAATTTGATATACTGACAATTTACAACAGAAGAGTTTTACATTTCCTCCATATAAAGAAGTACAAAATATATTTTGCAGATATAAATATGTTTCTGGGTTTGTATATGTTGCTATTAAATTGTCAAACTTTAAAAAAAAAATAAAAATTTAGATGGTCTCCATGGAAGAGACATCATGTACATACGGGACTGTTCATCCGTCAGGTTACCTAATTGAGGCATAACGTAATCTCAGAGAAGTTCAACATTAATTATTTATCGTACCAACTCACCCCATTAACAATAAATGTGTCATATAGTTACAGGTAAAGCATAAATGTAAACCTGTGTGCAAGAAACAGCGGCCACACCACGTGTTGCGCGGTGTAGCACTTAGCAATGATGCAATCGCTCCCTGTTGAGAAAACCACTCAACGGCCTCCTGGAGAGAGCCATCACGTCTGAAGCTAATGATTTGCAACAGAAGTAGAAACACGAGGGCACATGGACCTACGCACATTTTTGACGGGTTTATTTTCCGTAAGTTGTGCGTATTTCGAAATGAGTAAACATACTCATCTCAAGATTTCAGAAAGTCGACAATTCCTTCTCTCTCCTCGGTCTTTCAAGAACGGACTTACTGGCTGATACCCCAATCCAGAACCAGGCACGGAATTCTAAGAGAGGTCATTAAGTTAGTAACATAAAGATGAGGTCAGCGTAACAAAGTCAAAGGGAAAAAATGAAAACGAAGCCAGAAAAATAGAATCCTTCAAGTGCAGAAATGTCGCATCTCAGCCCCTAAGAAAAGTTTCAAATGAAAACAAGGAGAAAAACGCAAATAATGTAAAATATGAGACTAAAATCAGGGAATGCGCAGAACAGAATGTGATAAAATATCCATGAATTGCAGTGTTGGGTTGTCAGCTGTAGCTCTACAGCTACAAACATTGTCTCATTAACTTCGAAATAGATTTGTACTTTACGAAGGACGGAATAGCGAAATTGATACAATGGCTAGCCTGCAGGCTGAATACCCGACAAATCGCTTTGCCATTCTTGACAAGGGCGAAAGCTGTTTTTCTTCTCCGCAGTGTGCAGACAGGATCTGGGGTACACCCAAACTTTCATACGATGAATTAACTCGGCCGAAGCTTAAAGCTGCTCACTCTTACAGATCTGTTGCAGCTATAGCTCCTCTTCCCATACTCCTTCTTGACGATGACTGAGATAACTTTACCTTTTTACCCTCTACGGCGGAACGCAACATTATTCAGGCGATACTCCACCGAAACACTGTAACCATTAATAATAATCGATAGCAATCGATATTGATCGATATTAATTGAATATAGTCGACGCCGAGCGATTATCGTCCATAAAAATCAATCTGGGTGTTACTCATGTTGCTCTGACATTTACTGTATGCTGAGAGGTGAGAAAGAAGAGTTGGTTTAAGTGTTTCACGTCACGACACTTACAATTGCTAAGATAATACAGGGTCGGCGATGGACGACTGAAGGGTCATGGAGCATTTGTGGAATCACACTGACAAAGGACAAGAGAAGTACTCGGAAAAATTCTGTTCCATTGCCACGTTACCCACCCCAGATCTCAAGTGCACTAGCCAGAGATGGAACCCGACTCTGTGCAGTAAGAAGCCTGTGACAAACAGCCTGAATTACGGCACGACCGTAAGGTTGGTATCGCTTACAAACTAACAGTATCGACAAATATGAATTGGTGTCACTCTGTTTTTTTATATACTAGAATCTCAACTGTTCTCTGAGCGCCAGCTCTTACCTCACAGGGAAGTAAAGTGTGACTCAATCACTCAAAAACAGCAGCAGCATTACATTAGGTAAATACAGGACTTCTTACACAGACCAAACAGCCAGTGTAGCCAACAGAACTTTCATTATTCTTCTCTTTCTGCTACCACTATTACTGCTGCTGTACTACTGCTACTACTACTACTACTACTACTACTACTACTACTACTGCTGCTACTACTACTAACACTACTACTTCCACTAACACCACCAAGAACAAAAGCAGTCTAATTATTCAGCACGTCTAACATGCAGGTAGTCTGTTGTTCTAATTTACCTGTTTCTGGTTAGATGTTCGTAAGATCTTGAGATGTGGGTAGAGTGTGAAACAACAGGAGACAATGGAACAGGACGAAAGAAAAGGAGATTTGATTTAAGGGCTAGTGCTTCCTGTATCTTATCGTTCCAGCAGCCAAGGGATTGTGACCCTCCTACCCCGGACGATGAGGGTATAAATTGCGTGCGTTTGTCTTGGGGGCCAAAGAATTGAGAGTAAGGTCCGGTGATGGTGGTGGCTGAGCTTCAAAACGCGCACATAAATCAAAGGACCTGCTGCCAATTATTGCTGCGTTACCATAAGAAACTTCACGACGGACAGGACAAGGGGTCATGCCGAGATAGCTAAGCGCGTGCGTGTGTTAGGATTGATTCGTGACGTTCGAAATAAAACCAGTGAACGTCGCAGCTTGAATAATAAATATCTACACCAGAGATGTAAGACAGGCGACCTAGAGTACGTGTTTGAAAATTTGTGATCTACGCTAGAGAAAAATTTCCCAACTTTCCTTTTTAATACATCATCTTATCCGCGTCATGTGCCCTGCTTAAGAATGCGGCACATAATACGTAGACACTTGCCAGGGTTTGATTCTGGAGTGCATTAATTTTGTCACGGAAATATGCTAATTTAAAATTTGTTTTCATGGCGCGTGTGAATCTTTTGAGCTACGTTTCATTTAGCATCAGAAAAAAATGTTAATATCATTCCTCCACACAGTCGACAAACCAACTAACCCAGCTTTACAAAATAGAATTTTATACGGTTTCTCGGTAAGAATATAAAAATGGCTCCAAATTTTAACAGCTTCATAATTACCAACGCAAACGATTTTCAGACCACCTGTTCGTAAGTGGACTGCGGCCATTAAATAACATGCAGCGCCTTTTCAGTGAAATCTGTGCCGAGAAAAAATTATGATAGGCGGCACTGTGATGGTCGTAACTTCTACTAGGAGGTATTTATGGGTGGGAGGAGTCAGGCAGTGCGTATACGATCAGCATACGTATACAGCAGTGGGGAAGCTGCTAAGTTAACTAAAAAATACAGAAGTTGTGTGTGCAGTGTTTCCAGCGAAGACACACACAGTTTTAGTGTTCTATGCACCTTGTGTACAGCCAGGTTATCCTGATGACCTGCGCCACAGCTAAAGAACTCATTCTGTCAAACAGCTCTAAACATTTACCGTGGGCTTACGTTATGTTCTCATTAAGAAAGCTATATTAGAATAGTCACTAATTATTTTTAAGAACACAGCATTAAGAACAAAACAATTGAAAGCTTCTTTCAATCAACACACTCACCTCTTAACTTAAATGTTAGTTTTGGTCTTCTTCTTCTTCTTCTTCTTCATCATCATCATCATCTTCTTCTTCTTCTTCTTCTTCTACTTCTACTACTACTACTACTACTACTACGGTGCTTCGGCTTGTTGTCAGGCCATGGCTTCCCGATTGCCGGGTATCGAAAAATTGAGCTTTTAAGAGGTGACAATATTACATCCATGCCCAATCCACAACCTAGGGGGCCAGAGTATCTCTTCTTGTCTGGCATCTCGCTCACAACATGCCCGGCTTGGGTGGCCGTACAAGCAGATAAACTACCGCCTTAATCATACTGTAATGCCATAGTTAACATGCAACAATTTGAAACCCACTTCTAAAGATCCTGCAGGTAGTGCCAGAACAGGCTGAATGCTTCATTTTTGTATTAATGTGCATAATTCAAATACTGTTCTATTTACAGGTGTCTAACGTTGGTGAACTAACGATAAATACGTAGGTGATGACAACAGATTGTAATAAGAAACACGTAAAACACAATACTGTATCAGATACTGGTAACAACAATATCAACAACAGTAACAGCCCATAACATTTACCGCTTTCAGTAATACAAATTTAACTCGACTAGCTTTCAGACACCCCATCAACTGTGAACCTCTTCAATATTCTGCTTCCTCTGTAATATTGAAGTTTCTTCTTTCGCGGCTCGACAGCCCCAGCGGGCCTAAGTCTCCTCCTTGTTGAGTTTTCGAGATCACGCTGAGACACAATACACTCGAGGGCATTCTTTGGAGGAGTGAACAGCCCGTCGCAGAGACCTCTATCTGACAACACTCACAAGAAACATACATCGATTCCTTCGATGGGATTCGAAGCCGCAATCTTAGCAAGTGAGCGGCCTTACACCCACTCCTTACACCGCGCTGACACTGGGATCGGCGAAATATTGAATTGTTATATTTAATAATGATTTAGTTTGCGTAAATAAAGTTACCAACACTGCGATTTGTAGGCATGTGTTGCAAGATTTGACGCTGTGTGTTTCCTAACTCCTTGTTGCAATCATCGAATTCTACTAATGCAGCTGGTACGTCACGTAACACAGAATACAAGTATATTATCTCTTTTGTTTATAGCAGCAGTCATTTTCTGAGATCAAATATCTGCATTCAACAAAATAATTCGGAATATTTTTTATTTGAAAATGAAGTATGTGTCGTTAAGTAGTTTTAAGTGCGTCAATTAACCGACACTGTCAGTTGCCAGGAATATACTGTATAGGGTCGGAAGTAATTTGTTTAAAAGCAGCACTATACAGTATAAATAATTTCATGTAACAGACATTAGACCTTTTCGTGCCCAATATTTCTTCATAACAGTTCTTTAACTTTTATGGCGCTACTCTTTGAAACATAAGTTAGGTTGTTCTGTAACTGAAGTTAGCGCGTTCTAGCGGACCCGGCTCACTAGGTGCCACCCCACCTTTTCACGTGAGGACAGAACCAGATCCACTTTATAATACGTTGTGTTCTTCTTGTAATAGGAGAATATGGACAGAGGCCAGAAGCTCTCTAGGCAACATTTGAAACATCTTCGACTACAAAAGCCACTGACAGAACATTTTGGTAGTTTCAATATGGAAACAAACTGACTGTACATGCAAGATTCTCTCTTTTCATAGGGAGAAAATAATTAAGAACTTAAAACAGAAGGTACCGGACCGGGCAGTTCAGCTGTCCCTGAAGAGAACAGAGTATAAATCAATTTTCGTATTTTTCTTTCATAGAAACGGTTTCGCACATGACAACCATGAATTCCAGCTCCGGGTCAGGCGTAATATTTTAATCTTTTAATAGTTCTCCAGAGACTATGGAATCATAAAAATGACTTGGAAGCAAGTTTATGTTCGATGCCTACATTAACAGTGATATTCATAACAAAGTTCCATTAACCATTCAAGTACTGACTGACATTGATCCAAATTATAGCCTACATATAAAGCATGCAGATCCTGCATTACAGACAACACAGACTGTCTCGATTTGAAAAGCTAAATTTTGGTAAATGATTTATTTAAGTAGCACACCAACAAATGTCTCAATTGAACAGCGTACGACTCACACATAACACATGGTACGCACAAGTCAAAATCTAACCAATATGGCCTAATTATTTGTGTATAATAATCATTCTTACTACATTGATTTATTGCTATATTGCCTTAACAATCTATTTAATAAACTTATTTTCACGTACAGACACGCTGCCAAAGCACCAAATTAATATAACGAACTAAATCACTGAGTATTTTAAACTGTAACTTTAGCAAGGAACAAAGTACGCTCCCTGAGGATGATCGTGTGATCGAACATGTAGGAGCGTTTTAAGTGTTTTAATGTAAGTTTTCGATTATTAAATACTATATATGTGCATTTGTTGGTGTGTTACTTAAATAAACTACAAAATGCACTGTGTAACGATAAATATAATTGGTAAATGATGTTTGGGAAAATAATCTGTTTTTAGCTGGCGAAACACATTAAAAACCAGAATGCACTCTGTGGGAAAATTTCAGTACCCTTTTGTTGCAGAAATCGATAAACATAATTATCACTTGACTTTGCGGGTTAAATGTAAGGTTCATAATGATTTTGTTTAAGTATGGGCCACACGAAACTTGTCATTTACACGTAAGTTCAATGTGGGTATTTGTGTTTTTATTATAACAATTTTCATTTTATTTAACGAAGTGTTCAGTAGATCAGACTACACGTTGTCACACTGTAACGCGAAGATGAAAGATTCATAACGAAGCACTTGTGGCCTAACATGAGACAGGCCTAACAGTGAGGTATTTCCTTGAATGTTCTGCTGAATATCATAGAACTCCTGTCAGGACGGACGGTCCCGGGGCCAAGATTTGGAACCGAGGTCTCCTGAACATGAATCAGGGGTCAAACATTTTATTTTTTTTTAAATTATTCAGACACTGATAGATTATGTTAAATATTGTCTTCAACAACCCTCAGGAACAATATAATGTTAACGGTTTTCACTGGGAAGTTTCTGAGGATCAGATCTTCTGTCTCACTTCAGTAATTTCTTGTGCGCTGGCACGTTCTGTGCTAATCCTAGTGCCACTGCTACAATAATCAGCGTGAATCAACAAAGGGTAAGGATAATACAGCAATCACTGTTTACTTGGGGTTACTTGATTTTTCCTACTCAACCGCGACGTGCTGCCGTTCTTTTCTTTAAATTTTGGCTGTTATTTTGAACAACGCAAAAATATTATCACTATTGCGATTATTACTCTTATTTTCATCATATAGTAAGCTATAAATAAGCTTCACTTCAATCTTTTGTCGGATCTTGACCATCTTCTACACTGGACCTAACAGAGAGCATCCAAAAATATTAAGAAGCTAATTCCCTATTCTTACAAATACGCATGGTTTTCAAGCCTGTTAAAAATTCAAGTATTACTGTAAAGTTATTTGCATATTTTGAATCCTCATTCCAAATCTTTTCTCCTTAGTTACACGAGTGAAATATTAAACTTTCTGCTTCGTATTAATTACTGTACCCATTTTAATTGGATGTGTTCAGTTGTGTCACATTAAAAAACAAAAAAAAAAAAAAGTTCCTTTGACAAAATTTTCATTTGTAAATAACTTACACAATTTTACGTAAAACAGAACACAAGTTTCGGTGCACTTTCTCGAACATCTTCAGGTCTAATAAAATAATATAAACAGCCAACTAGATGCAACAATAACAAATTTTATTAATAATTACAAGCAGTTCAACATGTTTCGGACGATAATTTCGCCCATCCTCAGGAGCACTAGTCTGTGTTTACAGTTTGTCGTATAATGCACCGGAGATGCCCAATAAAATTTGTTATTGTTGCATCTAGTTGGCTGTTTATATTATTGTACCAATGATGCACGGTCACACAGACATCAAATCTTCAGGTCTGTTGCAGGAATGCTTTGTATTTCAAGCATTCGTCTCTGGATACATGACGCTGTTCCAGGAAATGGACTGAAATATGCAGTTTGACGTACAAAAACTTTCGTGAGTTATATAGAATTAGAAGTTGTGCTAGACAGAACCTCCCAGTTTAACTACTCTATATTGTCATATTTACAAGGAAAGTACACTTTTCCTGGACAAACAACAGTTACTTCAATTGCTGATAAATGACGAGGTACAGAGTTATAAAAGTCTTCGTTCAAAAATTTCCTAGTAGTAAAATTATTTTTTGGACTTCTGTACCCTAAAGAAGGAGGCACAAAGATCATCCGAACTGCTCATGCATATTTACCAATCTCGTTGGTGTCACAGGCAAGAATATTTGTGAATTTTCAAACCGTCTAATTGGTTATCTTTTTCTCAATTTCCCTCCTGTTATTTAAGAAAATAAGCAATTCGAAAATAGTTTTCTTTAGGTTCAGGGCACGCATGCAGTTTTCTATTGCAGCTGTTTGCACATATTACTCTCTCTTCCTTGAAATAAAGAAACAGCAGAAAACTGACAACCAGCTATATTGCGACGGGAGAGTGGAAGGGCAGAGGGAGGGCGAACGTTAAAGAAAATGGGATTTGTGACATTAATTATGGGCACAGCATTGCAGCGACAGACACGAACCATAAAACGACTGGCATATACCAAGCAGCTAAGAACAAGGAGTTTCCAGTGGCGTATTATTATTATTATTATTATTATTATTATTATTAAAATAGTTAACATATTCTTTTGTAGTTTCATATGAAACTTCCTACATACAATGAAAAGAAGGAAAGCTAACTGTGTTGGTCACATATTGCGTAAGAACTGCCTTCTAAAACACGTTATTCAATGGAAGATACAGGGAAAGACAGAAGGGATAGGAAGACGAGGAAGAAGATGGTAGAAGGCACTGGATGATCTTAAAGAAAGAAGATATTAGAGCTCTAAAGAGGAAACACTAGATAGTACTCTTTGGAGAGCCCAATTTGGAAACACCTCTAAACCTGTCGTAAGACACAGGACGTGATGATGACATGGAATAAAATGGACGAATATTTCAGTCTGTGCCATTCGGCTAGTTTATATTACTCTTGACTTTACACATTAAATTCTTAAATTCAAACTGTTTACCAGCCTATCATCACCCCACATCACAATTCTAAGAAATGTACACATGCTCAACAAGCGTAGCGCGTTCACTTACTTTTGAGTAATTTGCTCGAAAACCGTAAAAAGGAAGGGAAAAAGTTATGCTGAACACAGAACGTATGTTTGCTTTCTTTCTACAGCTGGTGATCCCGACGTTTTTCGCTCTGACAAATATCTAACGAGTATTACTAGAAATACAGGGATCAACACGAATAAATCTCACTTAAAGTGTCTGTTACTTTTGTACGATACAAACCAAACTGGCAGATATCAATAAATGTTACTGCAAATCCATAGCACAAAATGTCTATAAACCCACTCAGCGTTTCTAAAGTTGTAATATGTGGACCGAAGTCAGAGAGATACGACAAATCTGCAAAGCACAGTTGGGCCAGGTTTCGTAGCGGACGAGCTAAACATAAGATGTTCTGTAAAATCATCTGACTGTTAGCCTTTGTTAATCTTTCATATTTAATATCCGTTTCTGGAAATATGCTTACCGTACAGGTAGGTTAGGTAACAATCCTTGCTGAGAATTTTCGTTATTTTTTTCGGTACCCAAGTACAAATTTAAGCACATCGTCCATGACTAGCAAGTGACTGTTCGATGGGACAAGGTCCGGAGTGTGAGATGGAGCACGGATAAGATTACCTTTCGTGAGCAAAATGTAGAAAGAAACCACAAGAATATACAAGAGAGTGAAAACGTCGTTTGAAAACGTAGCGAAGTGTAAGTATTTGGTAACGACACTAAAAATCACAATTACCTAATAGCAGGTAAATTCGAGGAATACTTGTTGTCATTCCGTTGTCTTGCTGTCTTCCGTAACAGTACACAATAACAAAGTGAGGTGGATACTGACAAAGTTTCGGGATTCACTTCAGAGTTCGTGACACGAATTAAAACAATCCGTTAGACCCACAGTTAAGTTCTCCGGACAACACACGTTACAGCACAACCGTACGACTCACAATTAAGTCCACCGTAAACTACAGATATTACACACAACGTCACAGAGAGGTAAAACTCACGATTCAATCTTCTGTAAAACACCTGTTCAGACACTCAGTAATCTCACAACTAAGCTCTTTTTACACAGTGCCTAATTAATATAAAACAGAGTGGTCAAGCTCACATTCGATCATCTGTGTTAGAACATAAAGAACTTCCCCGCATTTTGTGGAACCCGAGGGTTCGTCGCCGCGTACATAACAGCCGGCCACTAGATCCTATCATCAAACAGAACAATCCAGACGAAGCCCACCCATCCTATTTCTTGAAGATACATTTTAATATCATCCTTCATTGTATGTCTAGGTCCTCCAAGCGATCTCTTTCCTTCAGACATCCCCACCAAAACCCTGGACGCACTTCTCCCTCATACGTGCCACATAACCCCACGTGGTTTATTCTTCTTGATTTGACCACCCGAATAGTGTTTGTTGATAAGTACAAATATGAAGCTCCTAATTATGCAGTTCTTCCACTTGCCTATTAACTCATTCCCCGTAGATTCAAATATCTTCCTCAACGCCCTAACCAACACTCTTGCCCTACGTCCTTCTGTCAATGTGACAGACCAAGTTTCTAACCCACGCTTGCACTCCGATTTCAAGTTTTCCCTCAATTTCGCACGGAATGTGATTTTGGTTTTTTTTTTGTTCCAAAATGTTTCATATTCGCCACACTCTTCAGCTTTATTGTCTGTCTTTACGATGTGGCTTGTTCTGCGTTCTGTTCACCAGACATGAACTTGCGCTTCATTCTATCTGCATTTACTTACAGAACAACCTCCTTACTAACGATTAACAAACCGCCGATTGTAGAAACAATTTTTAAGAACAGAAAATACAGAAAACAAAGGAATCTACTACTGAATGAGAAAACGGTTGTGTAAGCAAAGAGAAACAAGTTAGCTGGACACAGCGTTTAAATAAAATACATAATAGTAGTCTACAAAAATAGAAAAAGCAATATAGGAAGACCCAAATGTGGAAGGAATGACAAAATTTGAAACTTCTGAACAAAGGAACGGTCTAGTATTTCATTCTCTTCTTTTTTATCCAAGTAGAAGAAAGAGTATTTGGAATAATGGTAAGTAAAGCAAATGAGATGGAAAACATAATGTGTGTTAAAATGTGACATTTTGGAGTTTATCATAGTAAGAATTAACTACAACACTACTCTGTTGAACAAGATCAATATTGTTACAGCACCGGCCTCAATATTCAGCCGCAAAACACAAAATTTAAACAAGAACGTAAGATTTGAAGTTTTCGCTGCAGTTACGGTTCATCAAACAGCCATCTCAGTTACAATTCTTCAAACAGTCACCGCGTAGACTGCAAAGTTTCAGGCTTTTTCCGCGGTGTACTTGAGGTCTTCGCTCTTCTAGGATGTTACGCAGCGTGGGTTGGAATTTTGCTACCGACGTTTCGGGAGAGAGAGTCGGTCCAATCTTCATAGGTAGAGCAGTCTTCTTGTCGGATTGTTTGCCCCTTTAAAATGGGAATGATAGCCTGTCCCACAACGTCAGTAACCATCTACTAACAGGCGAAGTCAAACTTCCCACAAGACTGAGGGCCTCACCGTGTGGCCTGTTACGTGGGTAGGAACGTTTCAGAGGAAAGTATTGTCTAAACATGGAAATATTGTGTTTCTTAAAAAAGTTTGTATCTATCCGTCAGACTACACTGTGTCGTAACCAAAGACGTGTCAATATAAAAGAAATATAATTGCATTTTCATTTGGGATTTCTCAATGGCGAAACTTAATAAAAAAATTCTGCTTTCTTGTACGTCCCTCTATTCACTTCCACAATCTCGCGGACACACGCCACACAATCAGATCACCGGCGCGCTAAGCAGCAGTAACAACTAGCTGCAGTCCTTTTATCAGCATCCCAACAGACATGAGGGTCCGCAGTGCTAATCAAGGAGTAAGTCCACACCAGCCCCTCAGCTCATTTGAAACACTGAAACAGACATGCAGCTAGGCACTTTTTTGTCGAACTAGTGAAATAAATCCATGGAGCAGATACCTTCTTGAGAAGCTAATAATTTCTCACTTACCCAAGAAATTCCCCATATTTATGGGACTGTAAAATCATTACTATTTTCAGGACAATTTTCAATAACGTCATCCAATCCAAGCCCAGGTCTACACAATGTTCTCTTTTCTTTAGGTTTCCACACCAAAACCATGAATGAATTTCTCTTTCCTCTACAACTGCTATATTCTCCGCCCATCACATCCTGTTACATTCAGAGGCACAAATATAAATCTTGAAGGGTCTAGATCATTCAATTTTCTCCAGTCCCCGATTACTTCATCCTTCTTAGGCCCAAATATCTTCCTCAGTACCCTATTTTCCAAAATCCTCAACTAATTTTCTTCCCTCATTTTGACGGAGAGAGTTGCGCGTGGGTAGAAAACAATAAAATTTACAGTTTCTGTAATTTGGATCTACTATTGTTTGGGAAAGTAAGGCAGACGCATCACAAAATATTGCCCGAATGTTAGCAGCAGCCATTTCCCGAATTTATTCTACTCTTAATTCTTCACACATGCAATTCTGAGTTGTTTTGTCCTTCCAAAATATTTGAACTTTGGCACGTATACAAAGGAGTTATGTCTGTTAGCTATTTGTAAGCTTTCTTCCTTCCACATTCTCTAAAATTCATCATCCACCGTCACCCTAAACTTCAGTGCCAGATAGCCTCAGCCATTGACAGCGTCACTCAACAATCCATACGTTAAGAAAAAAATAGGAACCCATCAGGGATTTAACTGCGTCAATGAAAAGTTTAGTTATATATTGAGGCCGTTCTTGCAGTTTGATAATTTTCCCTCCCTCTCTAAAAGAGACGTGAAAGGGACCGTTCGTGGCTTGATTTAAGGTACTTTCCCGGCATTTCACTGCAGGAAACTATGAAACTTAACCAGGAGAGCAGATATCTTGGCCGAGACTCTAAGTATTCACCCTCCCATATCTAATTATCCATCCAAATGAGATGGTCTTTCTGACATTTCGTACTGTTTGACATGTTCCAAGTGTTGAAAGCCCAGCTCTCAAGCCCAAAATGGACTGCAATTACTTTACAGACGTCGGCGGCTGGTTAATCACATTTACACATACATCTGCGATTGCTCTGTCATGAGCACCCAAACAACAAAGGAAAAATCCACAGCTCTGTTATCACTGGAAATAAAACCCATGTACATTTGAAATTATCTCGGAAATTATAACCCGAAAAAATGACAAAAAATCAATGGAAAGTCTGTAATCTGCATATAGAACAGCCTTCCATATCTAGGGAAAACGCTGCTTCAACTGCACCATTTGGGTGTTTTGCTCCGTAATGCCAAGAGAAGAAAACTGTAAATAAGCAATTTGGAAGGAAGTGCACGGGAGTTGGATGTGTCATATTATTACGTATTATTTCAGTATTTGCTTTTAGGGAGTAGTAAAATTAAGGAAACCCCATAGCAAAATAATCCTAAAGGCCGAGAATACATATCAGGATCTCCCGAATACGAAGCAGCCAACCGCAACAGTTTGGTGCAACAATTCAGTTAGCCGGTCGTTTTAGGCAGCGCCATATTTTGTTCTGCAAATTTCGGCTCACCGAATGTCTCTGCATGGTGAGTAGCATTCCCACGTCTTATCCTGGAGACACCGAAATAAAATTTCTGCATCGTGACCGGTCGGATTAACGGAGGTTTTCTTCGTTTTCCCCCTTTCCTCCACAAAATGCCTCGAATAAAGCCGTAATGACTTCAACATCTTCTCCGATTCATTATTCACTATTATTCAATCACTTTACGCTACAGAGTCTGAGTTAGTGATAGCGTCCTCAAATAAAATACACATAAACAAATTTGATGTTTGTGTGACCGTGCATCACTGATACAATAATATAAACAACTAACTAGATGCAACAATAACAATTTTTTAATAACTTCAATCGGCTTAACATGTTTCGGGCGATAATTTCGCCAATCTTCAGGAGCACTAGACTGTATTTACAGCTTGTGTTATAATGCACCGACGATGCTGCCTGTAGGCAGCATCGTCGGTGCATCTAGTTGGTTGTCTATATTATTAAACATAAACAAATTTGGGTTCGTTTCCTTACCTGTGGTGTACGCATATTACGTCACTCATTCTTTATTTATGTTGTACATACGATTTTTTTTAGAACTGTCAATGTTGTAATCAACAGATAAAAATAATATGAAACCCGATGAAACCAAAAGAATACGTTTTACACTATATTTGCCCCCTCAAGCACAGCCATCTTGCAAAACTTTGCGGATTCATTTTTGTTCCATACAATTAACAAAGTCCAATGAATCAGTTACTGTCACAGAAATTTATAGAATTATTTGGCAGTGTTTCAAACTTAGCAACAGGTCTATATGTCACGAACAGCGAATGTACTGTGGCCATACTCGTATACAATCACAAATACACACATAAGAAGATGGGGTGGCACAGAGGGAAACTCTCCCTGTTGCCATGACAACCACAGGAGACACAACCTGCAGTAAGTAACTGTATGCGTCAGAACTGCATACAGGACAAAATGAAGCCCAACACAAAATATCCAGTTACAAGAAGAGCTGAGATCAATACAATCAGCGTTTGACCTTTAATTTGCGAATCATAACTAAATATGTGGGTGGGATGGACAGAATTAATACCGGTAGAAACCTTTCAAGCACGGTGTTTACTGTATGCACCATTTCTTGTCGTAACGGTACAGAATTCTACAATCTGACCGTACAGTGTACTTATGTTTCACGCGACGCAAATAAACAGCTATTAAATGCAAGGAAATTATTACCTGCTTCCTGTTTGTAATGAAGAAAGTGTGCAATTTCCGGGCGGTGCAAACAGAATTTCTAACTGGGCCCTCCGACGAATTTCGAAAGTTTTATATTGAGAAAATTAATTAAATGCTCGGTTAACTGAAACAGAGCTGAGTGACGTTAAAAAACTGTGGTAAGTGCAATGGTTAAATTGAACTGTACCTTTCTTGAAGCAAACTCGGTAAATATAGAATTAAGGCTAAATTGAATCCTCAACATTTGTAAGTGGGATATATCTTAATTAGTATTCTTTTATTCCTTGGAAAGTGATGGAATGAAAACGACAGCCCATTGAGAGAATTTGTTAACGTTATTAGGCAATTTGACGGTACGCTATATAATTAAAGACAGTTCGACGTGGGTACACTAACACTGTCGCTAATACTGTGTGTTATGTGTCCACTGACATTAGAAAACAAAATATTTCCTTTACTCCTCTTGGCAACGAGAATAATTTTAATGTATATAGGAAACACATTGCTTCCTTTCGCACAAGATGCGAGTAAATACACTATTTAAATATTTGAAGAATAAGAGACCAACTTGATGTCACTAGTTATTAGGTTTTATTTAACTTATTCTATGCTCAACATGTTTCGGACATTAATACATCCATCATCAGGAGCCTGCGACTTTTGTATTGTATCACCACATTGGTCGTGTGTTCTTGTTTCGATGTGTGTTGGAGTTTCGGTGTGGCTGG